>Ga0196978_1000317_pt1 | contig 24818 bp, 18 predicted proteins | sample S3v_2013CmetaG_FD_155491 | JGI IMG/M metagenome (GOLD analysis project Ga0196978, IMG submission 155491) | Soil microbial communities from Anza Borrego desert, Southern California, United States - S3+v_20-13C | ecosystem: Environmental > Terrestrial > Soil > Desert | place: USA: California... | reverse complement strand
ACTCCGGGTGCGATGACGCATCCCGTGACGGGCGCGGCCACCGACGGCGCGCGCCTGCTGCAGGAGTACACGCGATCGTTCATGCCTGCGCTGGTTCGACGCGGCGGACACCCGGCCCTGGTCGGACGCAAGATCGGGGGCTACGTCGATGCGTGGAAGGTACCGGCCGATCCGGGCTGGCACGTCGTCGGATGCATGCGCTACCGCAGCCGCCGCGATCTCATCGCGCTGGTCGGCGATGCGAGATTCCTCGGCGCGCATCCGTTGAAGATTGCCGCGACGGCAGAGACGTTCTCGTTTCCGACGCGGCCCATGCTGCGGCTCTACCCGAGCCCGCCGGTATGGATGGCACTGGCGATCGCGCTCGCCGCCGCCTTGTCACAGATCGCGATGCTTGTGTCGTGAGGAGCTTTCCCACGTAGCGCAGCCGCCGCCGCGTCCGGAGTGACGCCCCTTCCGTGGATCTTCATGGCGCCGCCAGCCGAGCCTGCCACGCGGTATTGCGCCGTACGATCGACAGGTCGGCGCGCAGGCACGATTGCTCGATGCCGTCGCGCGCGAAAATCATTTCGGCGGCCACGGGCGTGGTCAGTGGCAGCAACGATGGGAACGGCAGCGTTCCTCGAATCGAGAAGCGCGAGCGGCCGTCGCTGCCGGCCTTGAGCTGCGCCCACTGCGCTCCGGTCTCGGCTCCGTCGTCGCGGTAGGTCAGCATGCCGGGCGTGCGGCCGCTCCAGCACGACGGACTCTCGCACTGGCTGCGCAGATTGAGCTCGCCGGCCAGAGTATCGGAGTCATAGATGCACAGCGCATACTCGGTGCCGGAATCGTCGCTCGGATCGGGCAGGTCGGCGAGCGTCACCTCCGGCCCGTGCGCATGCTCCCACCGGATCACTTCGTCGGTGCCGTGCACGTCGATGCGCAGGCGTGATTTCTCGCGCTGCGAGCTGCGGCAGCGATCGGGATCCTGCGCTGTCGGCGGACACTCGAAAGGCGCAGGCGGCATGCTATCGATCCATTCGGAGAGCACCGAGAGGAACTCGTGGTCCGCCCGGGATCGTCCGATCGGCGGCATGCGATCGGCGCGGTCGGTACTGGAGTCGCGCTGGAAGAGGATGGAAAGGCCGCGATGTCCGGGCCGCACGACGCGCGCGGAGTACGACTCGTAGTCGCCGAGCAGCTCGCCCATGACGATGCCCTGATCCTGTAGCGGCGTCGTGAAGCGTCCGTCCCACAGCGAGCGGTCGATGTCGGTAGAGCCGTGACAGTGCGAGCAGTTCGAATCCAGGTACGAGCGCACGCGCGTCTCGAGCGATGCGGCCTGGTCGTCGAGCGAGCGCAGCGGCTCGATTTCGGCGATATCGCCGTCGTCCAGCTCGATGTCGAGAAAGCCCGCCTCGCTGAGCCAGCGAAGCTGGTCGAGGTCGGAGTCCAGGACCGGATCGGCGGGAACCTCCACGAGCTGGCGTGCCTTGATTCCGAGGATCTGGCCTGCGCCGTTGTTGTGACAGCTCAGGCAGTCGTTGGGGCCCGGATACCAGTACGTCTGCGTGCGGAAGCCGCCACCGGCCGCAATGACGATGTCGTCTTCGATCGCCTCGGTCACCAGATCCGCGTCGCTGCCGTCGTCGCGCCATTTGTAGGTCACGCCGTAGAGCTGACCGCTTGCCTGCATGACGAGGACGCGCGTCTCCAGCGGCCTGATCTCCTCGGGGTCGAGCTCGCTGATGGGAAACTCGAAATGCTTGACGAACACGCTGCCGGCCGGAAAGACCCACGCGGCCTCTGGCGAATAGGTGATCGTGCTGCCGGTGGGCACCGACATCCAGCGCCGCTTGCCTGCTCCGTCCGACCACAGCGCGCTTCGTACCGAGTAGGGCACCAGACCCTGGCGCGGGGTGAGCGTGGAAAGGTCGGTGAACAGGCCGGTCTGCGACAGCAGCAGCGGCATCGCGCCCGGGTTCTTCGGCGATGCCTGGATGCGGTAGATGTGTCCCGGCTCGCCGAGCGTCAGGATGTGCAGCTCGCCGTCGTGGTCCACGCCGAGAGACGTCGCGCCGTCCTCCCTGCCGCGGTAGACCGTCTGCATGAGCTGGGTGTTCTCCAGGACACTGACGCTGCCGCCGTTCCTGGCGTAGCGAAGAGCCCAGACGCGGCCGGACAGGAAGTCTGTGTAGATGTATTTGCCGTACAGGTCCGCGTAGCGGCTGCCGCGATAGACATAGCCGCCGATGATGGTCCCGCCAAGGCCTCGGCCATAGTCGAGAATCGGGTTGCTCCACGTTCCGATCAGAGGCTCGGGAATCCCGGTGTGATCCTCGAAGACGACGGTTCCCTCGCGCCAGTTCCACTGGAAGTTTGCGCCGGGGCTGAGGATGTCGATCTCCTCGCGCTGGCTCTGGCCGACGTCGGCGATCCAGGTCAGGTCGTCCACTTCGTCATGCGACATGCGATGCGGGCTGCGCAGCCCGATGGCGTAGAATTCCTCGAGTACGTCCGTCAGGCCCACGAACGGATTGTCGCTGGGGATGTAGTAGTTCGCCGTTTCTCCGGTCAGCGGCTGTCGCCAGATCGGATGGCTGACGTCGCCGCCGATCCGGTCGACGTCGATGCGCAGCACGCCAGCGAACAGGTCGCGGTCGATGCGCTGGCAATTGTTGTAGGCGCAGCGTCCGCCGCCCTCGTCGCCAATGGTGATGTAGAGGAAGCCGTCGCCCGGATGGAAGAAGATCGCACCGCCCTCGTGCCACAGGTGCTGGTCTTCCTGCTCGATCAGCACGAGCTCGCTTTGGGGATCGGCGACCAGCGAGGCAGGCGGGACGTGGAAGCGCGAGACGCGAAAATACAGCGGCAGGTTGTCGTTCGGATCTTCGGATGACGTCAGGCGGTACGAATACGCGACGTAGATGTAGCCCTGGTTCGGAGAATCGAGGTCCGCGTACTGCGGATGAAACGCCATCGACAGCATGCCGCTGTCGCTGTCTCCCTGCGTCTGCTCGCGAACGTCCAGGACGACCGTCTTCTGGGTCGCCGCCGGATCGTCGACGAAAGACAGGATGCGCCCTTCGCGTTCGGTGACGAAGACGCGATCGCTGCCGGGCTCGACCACCATGAAGGTCGGATCGTCGAAGTCGATGTTCGGAAACGAACGGACCGTGGTCCAGCTCTCGGGCGAGCTGATCGACGAGGTCGGAGGAAGACCGAGATATGCCGGGGCGGGCGGGCGCGAGGGCGGCGCGGTTCGCTGCGCGGCCAGAGCCGGTACGACTGTGCAAGCCACGGCGATCAGGGCGGCGGCCACGGCCGGCACGATCGATGACGCTGCAGCGGACGTCGCAACAGCGAACCGGCGTGTTGTGCTCATTCTTATCCCCCGAAGCCGTGCGTATTGGCCCGGCGCCGCTCATGCAAGATGGGCGTTGACAGACATTGGCGATCTTATATCGCGAATCCGTCAACTGGACACTCGAACGGGTGCGCGTCGCAATCGCGCCGCAACACGGATTTGGTTACGTTCGCCCCGTGAAAGGCGAATCGGGGGAAGCCAGAGCCGAGCAGGTTTTGCTGAGCGACAGCGAGGAGCGGTTCCGCCTGGCCACGCAGGCCGCCCGGGTCGGGATCTGGGACTGGGATATCGTCGAAGACCGGCTTTCGTGGAACGGGACGCTTTTTGCCATCCACGGGGTCGACCCCGCCACCTTCACGCCGAGCGTCGAGGCTTTCGTCGAGCTCGTCCATCCCCAGGACCGCGACATCGTCCACGCGGCCATTCGCAACGGGTTGGAGACCGATGGCCCGAGCGAGCTCGAGGTCCGCGCGGTCAGGCCCGACGGCTCGGTCATCTGGGTGCTCATCAACGCGCAGGTCTATCGCCGTGGCGGGCAACCGGTGCGCATGCTCGGTGCGACCCTGGACGTCACGGAACGAAAACGCGTCGAGCTTGCGCTGCGCGAGAGCGAGGAACGCTTCGCCAAGGCATTCAACTCCAGCCCGCTCAGCCTTACCATCTCTTCTCTGGTGACCGGCAAGCTGGTGGAAGTCAACGAGACCTTCGTGGCCATCACCGGTTACTCGCGCGAGGAAGCCATCGGCAGGACCACCGCCGAGCTCGGCGTGTGGGCTCGGCCCGGCGATCGTGAAGAGGAGCTGTCGGCCGTCGCGTCGTCCGGACGTCTTCGCAACTGCGAGTACCTTTTCCGCGTACGCAATGGTCAGGAGATCGTGGGCCTGCTCTCTGCCGAAACCATCGACATCGGCGGCGAGCCGTGCGCGCTGACCGTCATCCAGGACATCACCGACCGCAAGAGGTTCGAGCAGGCCCTACGCGAGGCCGACCGCAACAAGGACGAGTTCCTGGCCACGCTCGCGCACGAGCTGCGCAACCCGCTGGCTCCGCTGCGTAACGGCATCGAGATCCTCAAGATGGCCAAAGCGGACGCTGGGCAGAACACGGCAGTCCTTGCGATGATGGACCGCCAGCTGTCGCAGATGGTGCGTCTGGTCGATGACCTGCTCGACGTCAGCCGTATCAGTCGCGGCAAGATCGAGCTGCGCATCGAGCCGGTCGAGCTGGCCGACGTGGTTCGCAGCGCCGTCGAGACGAGCCGGCCCGCCATCGAACAGGCCGGTCATGAGCTCGTCGTTTCGCTGCCCGACGAAGCGATCGTGGTCGAAGCGGACGTCACGCGACTGTCGCAGGTGCTGGCGAACCTGCTCAACAACGCCGCCAAGTACACGGCTCGCGGAGGTCGTATTCGTCTGACGGCCAGATCCGACGGCAACGAAGCCGTGGTCAAGGTCCAGGACAACGGGATCGGCATCCCGGCACCGATGCTCGCGCGCGTTTTCGAGCTGTTCACGCAGGTGGACGGGTCGCTGCAGAAGGCGCAGTCCGGCCTCGGCATCGGCCTCACCATCGTCAAGCGGCTGGTGGAGATGCACGGCGGGCGCGTCGAGGCCCGCAGCGAAGGCGAGGGGAAGGGAAGCGAGTTCGTGGTGCGGCTGCCGCGGGTGGTGGAGGCGGACCTGTTGGGGCGCGCCGGCTAGCAGCGATCGCCATCGGCGGTCGCCTGCCGCGACGCATGGTATCCAGGCCGATGGTCCTTCGTGTCGGCCGCACGCGCCACCAGTGCGAACGGATTGACTCACGGATGACTGCAACATATCGACCCCGGTCGCGCGCCGCCGCTACAGCGGTCTCGGCGCCCGGGGGAGCAGTTTTCATGACCAGCCCGTTTCCGTCGCCGGCCACGCTTGCCGGCGCCCGTCATCTCGTTCGTCCCGTCGCAAACGTCGGTCCGCGTCGACGTCGTTCCCTGCGAGCCGCCGCCGGCTTTCTCGTCGCGGTTGCTGCGGCAATGATGGTCCAGACGTCGCCGGCAACAGCGGGCCAGCGGACGTGCCTGACCGGAACCGACCCGGCGGCGTCCGGCGATGCCGCGCAAATCGCTGCCGTGCGCGACGCCATCGAGACGGCCTGCCCGTGCGCCCAGTTCGACGGCAGCCAGGGCAACGCGCGCGGCGACTTCAAGCGTTGCGCCGAGGCGGTCATCGCCGCCCAATCGGAGGCAACGCTGCGGCGCCAGTGCCGCGACGTCGTCGAGAAGATGGTCAAGCGCAGCGTCTGCGGCTTCGAGGCGGCGACCAGCCCGGCTCCCTGCATCCGCATCAGCGCGAGCGGCCGCCGCAGCTGCACGATCGAGCCCACCACGAAGCGCGACGGCACGCCTCGCGACGATTGCCGCGACATCGGCACCTACGAAGCGTCGGTCTGCGGCGGCTACGATTCCTGCATCGACGCTGCCGACACCGACGGCAACCTCCAGATCGACTCCGGCGACGTCGGCGTCTGTTACGGCGGCTTCGCGCTGAGGGCGCCTTCCGGCCAGTTCGTCGTCGTCGACGAGGCGACGGGCGCGCTCACCGCATCCGCGGACCGGGACGTGCTGTCGTCGACGAGGTTCGAGATCGTCGTCGTCGCCGCGCAAACCCTGCTGCAGTCGATCGGCAACGGCCGCTATCTGAGCGGAACGCCGGGTTCGCCGGTGCTTGCCGACGCGATCGATCAGGCGTCGGCCGATGGATGGGTGATCTTCGCGATGTCGCCGGCAACCACCGATGCGGCCGCCGCGCCGCTCGATGTGATCATACTGCGGGACGGGCCTGCATCCGCGACCGTCGATGCGGTTCGCGCCGATCCGGTTACCGGCGTGATCGGCCTGGTGACCATGAACGTGGTGGACGCGATTTCGGATCCGAACCTCGCCTTCGAGCTCGTCCAGCACTGAGGCCTCGGCTGCGCGCGGCGGCGCCCGAACGCCGCGCGCGGCAGGGCCGCCGTGTTGCTGAGCCTGACGGACGGGCTGCAGCCGTCCGCCGAGCGGACACTGTCCGGCTCAGACGTTGAACCGGAAGTGCATCACGTCCCCGTCCTGCACCACGTACTCCTTCCCCTCGACGCGCAGCACGCCGGCCGCCTTGCAGCCCGCCTCGCCCTTGTTGGCGACGTAGTCGGCGTAGGAAATGACCTCGGCGCGGATGAAGCCGCGCTCGAAGTCGGTGTGGATGACCGAGGCGGCCTTGGGCGCCTTCCATCCGCGATGGATCGTCCACGCGCGCACTTCCTTGGGACCGGCAGTGAAGTAGCTGCACAGGCCGAGGATCTCGTAGCTCTTGCGGATGATCTGCTCGATGCCGCTTTCGGTGACGCCGTAGGAGGCCAGGAACTCGGCCTTCTCGTCATCGTCCATGCCGACCAGCTCCTCCTCGACCTTGGCGGAAATCTTCACCACCGCGGCGCCGCGCGCATCCGCCCACTTCTTCAGCGCCAGAACGTGCGCGTTGTCCTCGGCCAGCGAATTCTCGTCGACGTTGGCGCAGTAGATCACGGCCTTGCCGCTCAGAAGGCCCATCTCATCCAGAAGCGCTGCGGCAACGGGCTCGTCGCGCTCGGGAAAGTCGGCGGCAGCCTTTCCTTCCCCGAGATGCGCGGACAATCGCTTGGCGACTTCCAGCTGCGCCGCCGCTTCCTTGTCGCCCTTGGCCTTGCGCGCGAGCCTCTCGATCTTTCCGTCGATGGACTGCATGTCTGCCAGGATCAGCTCGGTCTCGATGACCTCGACGTCGCGCGCCGGATCGACGCTGCCGTCGACGTGCACGATGTCCTCGTCCTCGAAGCATCGCACGACGTGGACGATGGCGGCGGTCTCTCGGATGTGGGTGAGGAACTGATTGCCGAGCCCTTCGCCTTTGCTCGCGCCTCGAACCAGGCCGGCGATGTCGACGAAGTCTACGGTGGCGTGGAGGATGCGCTCCGGATCGGCGATGCGGGCCAGGCCGGCCAGCCGAACGTCGGGCACGGGGACGACGGCCTTGTTCGGCTCGATGGTGCAGAACGGATAGTTGGCGGCCTCGGCGTTCTGCGCCTTGGTCAAAGCGTTGAAGAGGGTGGACTTGCCGACGTTGGGAAGCCCGACGATGCCGATACTGAGACCCATTGCTGCTCCGAAAAGCGGCCTGAGTAGCGCGGACCCGGGACGCGGGCAAGGTGGCCGTCGGCGATGCGCCGGCGCTGCGAGCATTCGTCGCATCCGCCGGCCGAGCATCGAATGGCCGGTGCATCGAGTGATCCCGTGTGTTACGGTCCGCGCGACCGATGCACGGGGGGTGCTTCATGACAGCTTCATCTCTGGTTCACGTGTTCGCGGCGGCTCTTCTGCTTTGCGGCGCAGCTTCGGTCGAGGCGGCGCCCGGCACGCCCGAGGACCGCTGTCATCAGGCCATCGCCCTTGGCATGGCCGGCGTCAAGAAGGGCAGGGTCGGACAGCTCTCGCGCTGTCTGAAGTTCGGCAACTACGACGACTGCGTCGAGACCGATCCGCACACCGTCGAGCATGAGAACGACCTGCGCCGGCGCGTGGCCGGCGAGAGCTCCTCCTGCCAGGCCGCCATCGACGGCGGCGCCATGGTCTCCGATTTCGGCCCCACTACCTGCGGCAACGAGTACGCCGATTGCGACATGGAAGTCCCTTCCATCACCACGCTCGACGACGTCGCCAGCTGTGTCATCTGCCACGAGCTCGGCTTCGACAAACTGATCCGCGATACCCTCGGCTGGCCTCGGCCTCTCCCTTCCGACCCCGACGAGCGGCGCTGCACGCGCGCAATCGGCCGCTTCACCGCGCACGCGATCAAGAAGGCCATCTACGACACCGCTCGCTGCGCCAGCGGCGGCTCCAAGCCTTTTTCGTGCCCCGTCGATGCTTCGCCCGAGAGCCGCTTCGGCCGCGCGCTGACCGTGATCGAGCGCAGCGTTGCCGGCTGCGACATCGCCGAGGGCGAAGCGCCAGGCGCTCTCGTCAACCTCTGCGACGGCCAGGCCGCCAACGAGACCGAGCTGGCCGCCTGCTTCGTGGGCGTGGCCAGGTGCCTCGCCTGTCGCGGCGCCAACTCGGCTCTCGGCCAGAGCGAGGACTGCGCCGCCTTCTCCGCCCTTCCCGCCTGCGACGGCTCGTTTTAAGTTTTAAGGGGACAGTCCCCTTAACCCGGACCGTTAAGGGGACTGTCCCCTTAAGAGCGGAATGCAGTGCGCGGCGCCTGCATTGCTGCGCTCGGCTCGCTATCGTCGGGCGATGGCGCGGCGTAGCGAGGTCGTCCCGGGGCGGCTGATCGGCTGGGACGACTCCGATCCTCGGCGCGTCCTTCTGCGCTTCGAGCGCGTGCTCTTCGAGATCTCGGTCAGCGATGAAGCCGTGGTCCGTGTTCGCGCCGCGGTCGGCTCGGCGCTGCCCGTCGATCCCTCCATTGCACTAGGCCGCGAGCGCTGGCGGCCCGTTTCCATCCATGCGTTCGAGCGGGGCGGCATCATCCATCTCGAGGACGTGCACGCCGGCGCCGTCTGGCGCATCGACATCGAGCCGCACGAGCCCTCGATCGCTCTGATGAGCGCGGGCGCGCGCGCCCTGACGCTCGAGCAGATCTCGTTTCGTGCCCCCGGCGCAGTCGGCGTCACCGCCAAGGTATCCGAACGCGCCATCCTGACCGGCTTCGGCGAGAAGGCCGGCCGGCTCGACAAGCGCGGCGCAGCCTTGAAGATGCGCAACCGCGACGCGGACATGCGCGCCGGCGGCGATCCTCTCTACGTCGCGATCCCGTTCTTCCTGGCGGCAACTCCGCCGCCGCCCGGCGACGAGCAGACACCGGGCCGCGCCGCGGGCCTGTTCCTGGAATGCTACGCGTCCTCGCGCTTCGACGTCGCGCGCGCTGCTGCCGACCGGGTGCGGATCGAGGCGGACTGCAGCGGCCTCGACCTCTATCTCGTTCCCGGCCCATCGTGCGCGGACGTGCTGCGTCGCTTCACCTCGTTTGCCGGCCGCATGCCGATGCCGCCGAAGTGGGCGCTCGGCTATCACCAGTCGCGGTGGGGCTATGACAGCGCAGACAAGCTGGAGAACGTCGCGCGACAGCTTCGCGCCCGCCGCCTTCCCGCCGACGTCCTCATGCTCGACATCGACTACATGGACGGCTTTCGCGTCTTTACGTGGAACGACCAGCGCTTCGCGCAGCCGCAGCAGATGCTTTCGCGGCTGGCCGAGCAGGGCTTTCGCGTCGTCACGATCATCGATCCGGGCGTCAAGGTCGATGCCGACTATCCCGTCTACGCCGATGGGCTCGCACGCGGCTACTTCTGCCGGCGCAGCGACGGTTCGGTCTACACGGTGCAGGTGTGGCCCGGCGCCTCGGCGCTCCCCGATTTCAATCGCGCCGAAGTTCGACAGTGGTGGGCGCAGCAGCATCGCGTGCTGGCCGACGCAGGCGTGGCCGGCATCTGGAACGACATGAACGAGCCCGCCGGCTGGCAGAGCGATCTGCGCTGGGGACGGCTGATCCTCCCGTACCGCAACCAGAACATCGAGGGCGTGGTGCAGGCCGATCCCGTCGACGAGACGCGCACTCTCTCGCACGAAGAGGTGCGAAACATCTACGGGCTGCAGGAGTGCCGCGCGACTTTCGCGGGTCTGCAGGAGGCGCGGCCGCAGCAGCGACCATTCGTGCTGACGCGCTCGGGATATGCGGGCATTCAGCGCTACGCAGCGGTGTGGACCGGCGACAACGCCAGCCGCTGGCACGATCTTCGACAGTCGATCTCGATGCTGCTGGGGCTGTCGCTGTCGGGCGTGCCGTTTTGCGGATCCGACATCGGCGGCTTCGCCCTGTCGTGTCCCTCCGAGCTGTACGCGCGCTGGATCCAGCTCGGCGCGCTCTACCCGTTCTCGCGCACGCACTCGATGTGGCTGGGCCGCGCGCAGGAGCCTTACAGCTTCGGCCCGCGCGTGGAGGCGGTGGCGCGCCAGGCGCTGACGCTTCGCATGCGGCTGATGCCCTACCTCTACTCGCTGTTCCACCACGCGCATCGCACGGGTGCGCCGGTATGGCGTCCGCTCTTCTACGAGTTCCCCGAAGAAGCAGCCTGCTACGCCATCGACGATCAGCTGATGCTCGGCCCGTCGCTGATGCTGGCGCCGGTGCTCGAGAAGGGTGCGCGCAGCCGCAAGCTCTACCTGCCGCCGGGACGGTGGATGTGCCTGGACGATGGCTCCGCGCACGACGGTCCAGGCTGGATCACGCTGAACGCGCCTCTGCCACGGCTGCCCATCCTGGCACGCGTGCCGTCGCTGGTCCCGATGCAGAGCCCGGTTCAGCATACCGGCGAGCCGGCCGAGGAGCCGCTGGTACTTCACGTCTTCGGAGCCGCCGCCATGGGCCCATCCCACTCCGTGCGTGCCAGCGCCACGCGGTCGGCTGCTTTCGAACTGTACGAGGACGACGGGACCACGCGCGACTACGAACGCGGGTTGTTCGCGACGACTCGGTTGTCTCTTCACGCCTCACCGGCCGCCATCGTGCTCGAGGTAGCTGCGCGTGAAGGACGGCTGGCCCTGCCTGCACGCCAGGTCCGAGTGGTGTTTCGCGGCGCCGGCGATTGCGCCGAGGCTCGCTGCGATGGCTCGGCGCTTGCCTTGGACGATGCGGCGCTGGGGCAGGGGATCTGGGGCCGTCGCAGCGGCGACGATCTCGAAGTCGGCTATGTCGATGATGGGCGGCCCGTGCGCGTCGAATTGCGCAGGCAAGGGCTGGAGAGCGGCCCCCAATAGCGCGCCCGTCCACTGACATTCGCGTCCGTTGACGCGCCAAGGATGGCACCTCCGGACTTGCCAACCTGAGACGCAGCGTGTCGGACACGCCTCGCTAGAGGCGCAGAGTTGCAGGTGTTTCCCGATCTCTATGGAGCGCATAAATTACCCCTTTGTCATTTCTACCTCGGTGCGCCAAATCCGCGTCTTGTTTGATCAATCAACGCGGGCCTAGCATCGGTCCCGTATCTTGGGGTCGTGCGCGGATGCAAGTATCCGCGCTGGCCCCGGTACGAAGCGAAAACGATGCGAAGAGCCGCAAAAATCCTCATCGCCGGAGCGACGTTCCTGGTCGTGGCCGCGCCGCTGCCCGCGCAGCAGAGCGAGCGCGTCCTCAGGGCTTCGCTGCCGGCCTCGCCCAATCAGCTCGACGCCACCGCAGCCCGCAAAGCCATCGAGAAGGCCAACGGCGAATGGATGCATGCGTTCCGCAGCGGCGACTCGGGCGCGATGGCACGCATCTACACGTCCGACGCCAGCCTTTTCCCGCCCAACGACGAGCAGATTCTGGAGGGGCCAGACGACATCGTGGGCTACATGGAACAGCAGCGGGGGAACGGCTTGAACCCGCCTTCCCTGCGCACCTCCGACGTCACCATCATGGGCAACATCGCTTATGAGGTAGGCACCTACGATTTCACCTTCGCCGGCTCCAATGGCAACGCCGACTCCGGCAAGTATTTCGCCATCTGGAAGGCGCAGGGCGATGGGACCTGGCGGTATCACGTCGGGATCTGGACCAGCGCCCACGACGCCACACTTGCGAACTAGCGGACGGCCGAGAGCGGCCTTTGCGAAGTGCAGTTGCGGTGAAATGCGCGGCGTTGATGGCGGACATTCCCAACGGTTTTGGAATTAGGAAGGCAGGGGACGTTCGTTTATGGTGCGCGGGCCGTGGGCGGGTCGACTCCTACCGATGTTGCTCGGTCGCTTCATGCGGAATTGAGTGCGAGCTCGGAGCGGATCGAGGCGGCTCGGCGCCTGCCTGAGGACGTAGCGGATCTGCTCAAGCGGTCGCAGCTCTTCCGGCTGTGTGTGCCTCGGCGCTATGGCGGTCTCGAAGCGCCGCCGCAGGAGATGGTCACCTCCGTTGCAGAGGTCGCGCGCGCCGACGGCTCTGCGGGCTGGTGCGTTGCCATCGGCGCGACCAGTGGATTGTTGTCGGGATACCTTCCGCCCGACGATGCGCGCGAGATCTATGGCGATGCGACGTCGGTGGCAGGCGGCGTCTTCGCTCCGCGCGGACATGCCGTCGCCGGCGGCGACGACTACACGATCGACGGGCGATGGCCGTTTGCCAGCGGCATGCAGCATTGCACCTGGCTGATGGGCGGCTGCATCGTGCTGCGCGACGGCAAGCCGGTCCTGCTGCCGCGCGGGATCCCCGATTCGCGGCTGATGATCTTTCCGGCCGACCAGGCCCGGATGATCGACACGTGGAGCGTCTCGGGACTTTGCGGAACCGGCAGCCACGACATGGAAGTGCGCTCGCTGAAGGTGCCGGCGCATCGTGCCATCTCGCTGATGACGGACCGCCCGCGCGAAGAAAGCACTCTCTACCGATTCCCCGTCTTCGCCACGCTCGCCGTCGGGATCGCCTCGGTCTCGCTCGGCCTTGCGCGCCGCGCAATCGACGAGCTCGTCGAGCTGGCGGGCGGAAAGATGCCGACCGGCAGCCGACGCAAGCTCGCCGAGCGCCCCTACATCCAGATGCAGGTTGCGCAGGCCGAAGCGGCGCTCGGCAGCGCACGCGCCTTTCTTCTCGACGTCATCGGTGCGACCTGGGACATGGCATCGGGGGCCTCGGAGGTCTCGCTCGAACAGCGCGCGCTGCTGCGGCTGGCGGCCTCGAGCGCTGTCAGTCAGTGCATTCGAGCCGTCGATCTCATGTACGAGGCCGGCGGTGGCACCTCGATCTATCGCAGCAGCCCGCTGCAGCGCTGCTTTCGCGACGTACATGCAGCAAGCCAGCATCTGATGGTGGCATCTTCGACCTACGAGCTGGCCGGCCGCGTCCTGCTCGGCGTGGAAACCGACGCGGCGATGCTCTGACATGCACGACATCACGACATCGCGTTTCGAGACCATTCGCTTCCAGCGCGACGGCGACGTCCTCGTGGTCACCATCGATCGTCCGGGCAACGAGCTGAACGCGGTCAACGAGGTCCTGCACGAGGAGCTGACGCGGCTGTTCCGCGAGCTGCGCCAGGAATCGCTGGCTCGCGCGATCGTGCTGACGGGAAAGGGCCGCGCGTTCTCCGCCGGCGGCGACTTCGCCTGGTTCCCGACGCTGCAGGAACCGGGTCGCCTGGATCCGCTGCGGCGCGACGCCAAGCAGCTGATCTGGGATCTGCTCGACGTCGAGATACCCATCGTCGCTGCCGTCAACGGGCATGCGATGGGGCTGGGCGCATCGATCGCGCTGCTGTGCGACGTCATCTTGGTCGCCGACACCGCGACCATCGGCGACCCGCACGTTCGCGTCGGAGTGGTGGCCGGCGATGGCGGAGCCGCGATCTGGCCGCTGGCCATCGGTCCGGCGCGAGCCAAGCAGTACCTGATGACCGGCGATCCGCTGACGGCGGCCGAAGCCGAGCGCATCGGGCTGGTCAACCGCTGCGTCCCGGCCGCTCGGCTTCACGACGAAGCGATGAAGCTCGCGCATCGACTGGCGGCCGGAGCGCCGCTTGCCGTGCGATACACCAAGCTTGCGGTGAACAAGCTCGTCAAGGACGCTCTCAACATCGCCTTCGATGCCTCGACGGCGCTGGAGATCGTCACGTTCCAGAGCGAAGACCACCAGGAGGCGCTCGCCGCGATGCGTGAGAAGCGACCGCCCGTGTTCAGGGGAAGATAGGGGCACGTCTTGCGTCCGGGCATTTCCCGGCCGCACAGCACGGGCGGCGGTTCGTGAACGAGGAGCAAACGATGGACGTCTTCGAAGCGATCGAAACCAGCTGGGCGATCCGCCGCTTCACCGACGAGCCGGTCACTGACGACGAGATCCGCCGATGCCTTCAGGCTGCCATCTGCGCGCCGAGCGGCGGCAACATCCAGCCCTGGCAATTCCTCGTCGTCACCGACGCCGGCGTGCGCGCGCAGCTCGGCGCCATCTACAAGAAAGCGTACGACCGCTACGAGCCTGCGCTGCTGGCGGTGCGGCGTCCCTACAAGAACGAGCAGGACGAGAAGAACTTCCAGCGCATCTCGGTGTCCTCGCGCCACCTCGCCGACAACCTGGCGCGCGTGCCCGCAATGGTCCTGTTCATGATGCCTTCGATCTCGATGACGCTGAGCGATGCCGAGGGGTCGCTCGACGTCGGCACGCCGTATGCGTCCGTGTATCCCGCCGTGCAGAACTTCATCCTGGCCGCGCGCGCGCTCGGCCTGGGCACCGTCCTGACCACGGCCTACCGCATCTATCAGGACGACGTCCGCGCTGCCTGCGGCATTCCCGATCGCTACGAAGTCGTCGCGCTTCTTCCCGTCGGGCGCCCGGCGATGAAGTTCGGCCGCGGCCGGCGCCGCCCGCTTGCCGAAGTCGCGAGCTGGAACCGCTTCGGCGAGCGCCGCTGAACGGGGTCAGCTTGCATCTGCGCGTTTCCAGTCACGAGTGAGGCGTGCCCGAGCTTCCCGACATCACGGTCTATCTCGAGAGCCTGGAGCGTTTCGTGGTCGGCCGTCCGCTCCTGGCCCTGCGCATCTTCGGTCCCTCCGTGCTGAAGTCTTTCGACCCGCCCGTGTCGGCGCTGCAAGGCAGGCGCATCACGGGTGTGGAGCGGATCGGCAAGCGCATCGTCTTCGCGTTCGAGGACGAGCTCTTCCTGATACTGCATCTGATGATCGCCGGCCGCCTGCATTGGAAGAAGGCGGGCGCAGCTGCCAACCGCAAGACGTCGCTGGCCGCTTTCGACTTCGCCCACGGCACGCTGATGCTGACCGAGGCGTCGCCGAAGAAGCGCGCGTCGGTATGGGTGGTCGCAGGCCGCGACGCGCTGACGAAGCACGATCCTGGCGGCCTCGAAGTGCTGGGCACCGAGCTGGCCGAATTCGCCCGCGTGCTGCGCGGCGAGAACCACACGCTCAAGCGTGCGCTGACCGATCCGCGCCTGTTCAGCGGAATCGGCAATGCCTACTCGGACGAGATCCTGCATCGCGCGCGCCTGTCGCCGCTGCGGCTGACGCAAAAGCTTGACGATGCCGAGGTCGAGCGTCTTCACGCCGCAACGGTCGAGACGCTGGCGCAGTGGACCGAGCGGCTGCGCCGGCAGACCGGGGAGAAGTTCCCCGAAAAGGTCACCGCGTTCCGTCCCGAGATGGCCGTGCACGGAAAGGCCGGCGAGCCATGTCCGGTCTGCGGAGCCAAAGTGTGCCGCATCGCCTACGCCGACAACGAGACCAACTACTGCGCCGTGTGCCAGAACGAAGGCCGCCTGCTGGCCGACCGCGCGCTCTCGCGGCTGCTGCACGAAGACTGGCCGAGGACGCTGACCGAGCTGGAAGAGCGCGTCGAAAAGCTCCGGAAGCCCTGATCGCAATCTTAAGATCTTAATCCCCTTAACCTCTTAACCTTAAGGGGGCTGTCCCCTTAAAGCTTAAAGGCCTTGGGGCTCAGCCCACCAGCTTCATCGGCGCCGGCTCCGTTTCGGTCAGATATTCGAAGCGTTCGCGGAACTTCTCGGGCGTCATGTTCGCGGCCTTGGCCAGGCCGGCGCTCTGGAACGGGTCGCTGAAGTCTTCGCGGCGCAGGCGAATCATGTAGCGGCGCGCGATCTGGTAGCGCGTGGAGGCAACGTCGAGCAGGCGCACGCGCGCGCGGCCGCTGGTCGCGTCGAGCATCGATTCGAAGGGCACGGGAACGAAGTGGCCGCCCTGGATCGATATCATCGCGGCGTTGCCGCCCTCGAGCAGGAACTGCGCGGCGCAGTATCCGAGGTCGCGCGTGTACTCCATGTCATAGGGAACCGGATCGGCGCAGCGCAACTCGTAGCCGATGTCCTTGGCCTGGATGGTGGCCTTCACCCCGAGCTCGCCCAGGCACCTGCGCACGCTCTGCTTGAGGAGGTCGCCGATGTCGACTTCGGCGATGCGCACGTGTCCGTGCTCGTCACGCTCGACCTTCTCGATGCCGGCCAGGTCCTCGGGCTTGACGCCGAGCACGACGCCCTCGGCGATGACGGCCAGACCGTCCTGACGTCCGTCGGCGAGGCGCTTCAGGATCGCGCCGACCAGAGTGTCGGTCAGCGTCTTGAGTGAGAAGCCGGAGGTCCCGAACTCCTCCGGTACCAGCGTCAGCGTGGCGCCGGCTGCCTTGCCGATGCCGAGCGCGAGGTGGCCGGCCTTGCGGCCCATCGCGATGACGAAGTACCAGCGATGCGTCGTGTAGGCATCGACCATCAGGTTCTTGACCAGCTCGGCGCCGACGGCGCGCGCGGTCTGGAAGCCGAAGGTATCGATGTCGGGCGGCAGGTCGAGGTCGTTGTCGATGGTCTTGGGTACGTGCGCGACGCGGATGCGCCCGGCGGCTACGCGCTCCAGGTTCAGGGCCGAGAACGCAGTGTCGTCGCCGCCGATGGTGATCAGTTTGTCGACGCGCAGGCGCAGCAGCGTGGCCACGGTCTGTTCCAGGAGCGTCTGCGACTTGGTCGGGTTGGCGCGCGAGATGCCGAGGATGGAGCCGCCGCGAAAGTGGATGCGGCTGACGTCGTCGATGTCGAGGCTGCGTACCTCGCTGACGTCGCCTTCCATGATGTGCTCGAAGCCGTCGGGAATGCCGAGCACCTCGACTCCCTCCAGGCGCGAACGAATGGTCGCTGCACCGATGACGCTGTTGATGCCGGGCGCCGGTCCACCGGCTACGAGAATCGCGAGCTTGCCCTTGACCATGTCTTCTCTTCCTTGGTGCTGAAAAAGGGGTCAGGCACCTTTTTCCGCTGCCGGAAAAGGTGCCTGACCCCTTTCTCTCTCATTCGGGAGCGGGGCCGGGGAACTTGTCGCGCAGGATGCGCTTCAGGATCTTGCCGGACGGGTTCCTCGGGATCTCGTCGACGAAGTAGACGGTGCGAGGCTGCTTGTAACGCGCCAACCTGCCGCGCGTGTATTCGAGCAGCTCGCCGGCCTCGAGCTCTTCCGAGACGACGACGACTGCGGCGGGCGACTCGCCCCACTTCTGGCTGGGCTGGCCGATGACGGCGGCGTCGCGGACCTTTGGATGGGTCAGCAGGACGTTCTCGACCTCGGCGGGATAGATGTTCTCGCCGCCCGAGATGATCATGTCCTTCTTTCGATCCTGGATGTAGACGAAACCCTCCTCGTCGATGGTGGCCAGGTCGCCGGTGTAGAGCCATCCGTTGCGGATCGTCTCGGCGGTGGCCTCGGGACGCTTCCAGTATTCCTTCATCAGGTGGCGGCCGCGCACGACGACCTCGCCCACCGAGCCCGGGTCGACGTCGTTGCCGTCGGGATCGACCACGCGCACGTCGGTGTGGAAGAAGGCCTTGCCGGTCGAGCCGGCCTTGGCCACGGCATCCTCGCCGATGATGAGGCACGAGGGCCCGCACGTCTCGGTCAGGCCGTAGACCTGATGGATGTCCATCCCCTGTGCGATGTAGGTCTGGATCATGCTGACCGGCACGGGCGCCGCGCCGCTCATGATCCAGCGCAGCGTGCTGCGATCGACCTTGTCGCGGTTGGGCGCCTGCTGGAGGAAGCCGAGCATGGCCGGAACCGCGAGCAGACTGGTGACCTTCTCTTTCTCGATGAGGTCCCAGATCTTCACTGGATCGAAAGCGCGGCACACGATGCTGGTGATGCCGCGATGCACGTTGCCCGTCATCGGCGTCAGCGCGCCGACGTGGAAGAGCGGCAGCCCGATGATGTAGACGTCCCCGTAGCGGACCTCGGCGGTCGCGTTGATGGTCTGACAGGCGGCTGCCACGCTCGAATGCGTGTGCACCGCGCCCTTGGGCAGGCCCGTCGTCCCCGAGGTGTACATGATGTACAGCTCATCGCCGTCGCCCGCCTCGATCACCGGCGAGGTCTCGGCGGCCGCTTCGTGCAGCGCCTCGTAGGCGTGCGCGAAATGCGCCGGCGAGTTGCCGCCCACGCGTACCCAGCGCTTGACCGCGGTGGCCGAGGAGCCGCGATCGTGCAGGTCGGTGACGGCCTGCGCGAACTCTTCTCCATAAACGAGGGTCTCTGCCCCGCTGTCACCGAGAATGAACGCCAGCTCGTCCGGCACCAGGCGCCAGTTCAGCGGGACCACGATGCCGCCGAGCTTGGCCACGGCAAAAAAGCTCTCGACGAACTCGAGGCTGTTCATCATCAGGAGCGCCACCCGGTCGCCGCGCTCGACGCCGAGCTCGCAAAGCATGTTGGCCGTGCGGTTGCAGCGCAGGTCGAGCTCGCGGAACGTCAGCCTCACGCCCTGCTCGGGACCAATGAAGCCGACCATGTTCGGCGACAGCGATGCGCGCTTGGCCAGGAAGGAGCCGATGTTGTCACGCATGGAGCAAAGTCCTCTGGTTCCCCGGTTGCGAAGGCTTCACCGCAGCGCCTCGCCGACGATGGCCTGAGCCTCCTCGACGATGCGTGCCAGGTGCTCTCGGCCGCGAAAGCTCTCGACGTAGATCTTGTAGATATCCTCGGTACCCGAGGGGCGCGCGGCGAACCAGCCGCTCTCTGTCACGACCTTGACGCCGCCGACGGCGCCGCCGTTGCCTGGCGCCTGCGACAGCTTGGCGGTGATGGGCTCTCCGGCCAGCTCGTCGGCGCGGATCTGGTCCGGCGACAACTTGGACAATCTGGCCTTCTGCGCCGCGCTGGCGGGAGCCTCGACGCGGTCGTAGGCCGGCTCGCCGAACACCGCCGTCATCTCCTCGTAATGCAGGCTCGGGTCGCGGCCGGTGCGCGCAGTGATCTCGGCCGACAGCAGCGCCGGCACCATTCCGTCCTTGTCGGTCGTCCATACGCTGCCGTTGCGCCGTACGAAGCTGGCGCCGGCGCTCTCCTCGCCGCCGAAGCCCAGGGATCCGTCGAGCAGGCCGTCGACGAACCACTTGAAGCCGACCGGCACCTCGTAGAGCTCGCGCCCGAGCCGCGCCGCGACGCGGTCGATCATCTGGCTGCTCACCAGCGTCTTGCCCACGCGTGCATGGCGCGGCCATTGCGGCCGGTTGCGGAAGAGGTAGTCGATGGCGACGGCCAGGTAGTGATTGGGCTGCATCAGGCCGCCGCTGCGCGTGACGATGCCGTGACGGTCCGCGTCGGCGTCGCAGGCGAAGGCGACGTCGAACTGCTCCCGCAAGGCGATCAGGCGCTGCATCGCGTAGCTCGAAGACGGGTCCATCCGGATGCGGCCGTCCCAGTCCAGCGACATGAAGCGGAAGGTGGCGTCGACCTCGTCGTTGACGATGGTGAGGTCGAGTCCGTAGCGCTCGGCGATGGCCGGCCAGTACGAAACGCTGGCGCCGCCGAGCGGATCGGCGCCGATGCGGACGCTTGCGCCGGCGATTGCTTCCATGTCGATCACGGCCGACAGGTCTTCGACGTAGGCCGAGCGGAAGTCGTAGCGCTCGGTCGTCGGCGCGCGCAGCGCGCGCTCGTAGGACCGTCGCATGACGCCGCCCACCCCTTCTTTCAATAGCGCGTTGGCCTGATCCTGGATCCACTTCGTCACACCGACGTCGGCGGGGCCGCCGTTGGGCGGGTTGTACTTGAAGCCGCCGTCTTCGGGCGGGTTGTGCGAAGGGCTGATGATGATTCCGTCGGCCAGGTGCTCGGTGCGTCCGCGGTTGTGGACGAGGATGGCGTGCGAGACGACCGGCGTCGGCGTGTAACCATCATCGTGCGCGATGCGGACCGCAACCTCGTGGGCCGCCAGCACTTCGAGCGCGGTGGCGAAGGCCGGTCGGGACAATGCATGCGTGTCGATGCCGAGATGCAGCGGCCCGTCGATGCCGCTCAGCTTTCGGTAGCGGCAGATCGCCTCGGTGATGGCCAGGACGTGCGCCTGGTTGAAGCTGCCATGCAGGGCGGAGCCGCGGTGCCCGGAGGTTCCGAAAGACACCGCGTGGTCGGTCCGCTGCGGATCGGGCTCGAGCGCGTAGTAGGCGGTGATCAATGCTGGAAGATCGGCGAGCATGGAGGCCGGCGGGGTCTTGCCGGCGAGAGGATGGACTTGCTTGCTCACCGGGCGATCGTGACGCGGTGGCCGGCACGTGCAAGTACCCCGCGCGCGCCGCGGCCGGGTTGCCAGACCCGCACCCCCGCCTTCCTCGACGCCGGGTCGTAACGCGCGGACCTGTCACACGTTTTCTGATTCGTTTGACCTGCGCGGTCCATGCGCGTGCGGACGCAAGGCAAGCATATGCCTGAGGAGATGTCCGGTGATGGACATAGCCCGCCACCTCCGGCGATTCCTTAAAAAAAATCCCCGGTCGGGGCCAGCCGACAGCATCGCGCGCTGGCGATGCGCGACCCCGACCACGGCGGCAACGATGGCGGTCACCGCGCAGGAGTTCCGCATCGTATCGGTTGGCGACGTGCCGGCGCTGAAGGTAACGGGACACATGAACAGGCTGTATCGCAGCAGGAACCAGTGCCACCCTGAGAAATCGTGAACGGTTCGACAGCAAGGCGGGAGCGGTCATCCAACCGCGACACAGGGCGAGGGCGGCAGACGTGGACCGACGGCGATGCGGCGCCCGCCTTTCCGGACCTGGTCCGGACGATTCCGCAAGAGATCCAGGCCGACCCTCTTACGGGAGCCAGCCTCCTGCCACAGGAGCTGCGCAGCCTCCTGGTGGAGGCACTCGAGGCCGAGCGCCATCACCTCGCGCGCGAGCTTCACGACGAGATCGGACAGATCCTCATCGCCGCCAAGCTCAGCGTCGAGACGCTTCGCCTGGCCGAGGGCAAGCCCGAGTTCTCGACGCGGCTGAGCGAGGCCATCGCGCTCATCGTCGATGCCGTCCATCGGGTGCGCGCGTTGTCGATCGGTCTGAGGCCTCCCATGCTGGAGGCGGGCCTGGTGACCGCCATCAGCGCGGCCATCGGCCGTCTGGCGGTGCTCAATCCGACCGAGATCAGCCTGGATGCCGATCACGAGATTCCGCGCCTCGCGCCTGCAGTGGAGCTGACCATCTTTCGGGTAGTGCAGGAGGCGGTCATCAATGCGCAGCGCCATGCGCATGCACGTTTCGTCGCCGTCACCCTTCGCATGGAATCGGGTTCTCTGTTCTTCTCGGTGGAGGACAACGGCTGCGGCTTCGACGTCGAGGCCGCGCTCAAGCGTGCGACATACGGCCAGAGCATGGGACTGCCCGGGATGCGAGATCGCGTCGAAGTCCTCGGCGGAACCTTCCATATCGAATCCAATCATCAGCGCGGCACTCTCATCGAGGCGAGAGTTCCGCTGAGAGGCTGACATGCAAACCGACATCATTCTGGTAGACGACCACATGCTGGTGCGCCGCGGCCTGCGAGGCCTGCTCGACCAGTCCGAGCACGTCCGCGTCGTGGGCGAGGCGGCCGAGGGAATGGAGGCCATCGAGCTGGTGCGCGCCAACCAGCCGCGCGTGGTCGTAATGGACATCTCGATGCCGCGCATGAACGGCCTCGAAGCCACCAGCCGCGTGGTGCGCGAGAACCCGTCGACGCGCGTGCTGGTGCTGTCCATGCACGCCGACGACGACTACGTTCTTCAGGCCTTCCGGCACGGCGCCGCCGGCTATCTGCACAAGGATGCGCCTACGACCGAGCTCATCGAGGCGATCCAGGCCGTCGCGCGCGGCGAGTTCTATCTGGGCTCCGGGATCTCGCAGGACCTCCTCAAGCACTGCATTCGCGCGCGCAACGAAGGACCGGGTGAAGGCCCCACCGGCGAGATGTACCGCTTGCTGACGCCGCGCCAGCGCGAGGTGCTGCAGCTGATTGCCGAGGGACAGTCCACGCGCCGCATGGCGCAGACCTTGGGCGTGGGCATCAAGACCATCGAGACGCATCGCGCGCAGCTCATGAAGCGGCTCGGCATCTATGAGATCGCCGGCCTCGTGCGCTTCGCGATCCGGCTCAAGCTGGTGACTTCGGAGCGCCAGAAGTAGCGGACGTTCGAAAGGATCCGGTGCCGCCATCGAATGCCGCATCGAAGCATCCGAGCAACAAGCCCGCGGCTGGGAGGCGGCGGCGTAGAAGTGGTTTCACGCCCTGATAGATTCGCAGGCGCATGGATTCCACGCCGACCACCGCGCCCCGGCGCCACCTGGCCGCCATCCTGAGCGCCGATGCCGTCGGCTACAGCGCGCGCATGGCCGAGGATCCGGCGGCGACCGTCGAGGCTCTGCGTGCCCGGCGCCAGACCTTCGCCGGATACATCCGCAAGCATCAGGGGCGACTGGTAGGGACCGCCGGCGACAACGTGCTGGCAGAGTTCGCCAGCGCCATCGATGCCGCGGCGTGCGCTCTGGACGTGCAGGGCGAGCTGGCGCGCATCGAGTCCTCGCTGCCGCACGAGCGGCGCCTGCCGTTTCGTATCGGCGTCCATCTCGGTGAAATCCTCATCGACGAGGGAGAGATCTTCGGCGATGGAATCAACGTCGCCGCGCGGCTCGAGGGCCTGTCGTTTCCCGGCGGAATTTGCGCTTCGGCAGCGGTCGTCGAACAGGTCCGCGGTAAGGTCGAGGGAGTCTTCGAGGACATCGGCGAGCAGTACCTCAAGAACATTCCGGCTCCGGTTCGCGCCTATCGCATCTCGCCGGCGGGCGGGGAGGGCGAGCTCGCAGCGCACGCAACGGTTGCCGGCTTCAGCGGACGTCCGGTCATCGCGATCCTTCCCTTCGACGACCGCGCCGCCGATCCCGCCTACGGCTATCTGGCCGACGGCATCGTCGAGGACCTCATCGCGCATCTCTCGGCGTTTCGCCTGTTCCCCGTCATCTCGCGCAGCTCGACTTTCAGCTACAAGGGCCGGCGCGTCGATCCGCGTCAGGTCAGCCGCGAGCTGCGCGCGCGCTACATCGTCGAGGGCAGCGTGCAGGCGGCCGCCGGCCGCGTCCGCGTCAAGGTCGATCTGATCGACGGCGTACAGGGACATCAGGTGTGGTCCGAGCGTTTCGATCGCGAGCTCGTCGACGTGTTCGCGCTGCAGGACGAGATCGTGCTGGCCGTCGTCAGCTCCATCGAGCCTGCGCTCGGGCGCGCCGAGCGCCAGCGCATCCAGAGCAAGCCGGCGCCGCAGCTCGATGCCTGGGAATGTTTCCAGCGCGGCTCGGCCTTGCTGTTCGCGTTGCGCTCGCGCGAGGAGCTCGAGGAGGCCCTGGCGTTGCTTCGTCGCGCGCGCCAGCTCGACCGCGGCTTCTCGACGGCGGCGGCGCTGGAGACGGTCTGCCTGGTCGCGACCATCATGTCGCACTGGTCCTCGGACCCCTCGCGAGTCGCCACCGAGGCGGGCGAGGCGGCGCGGGCCGCCGTGGCGCTCGACGAGAACGATCCGTGGGCGCAGGCGGCGCTCGGGTTCGCGTGCTCGATGGCGGAAGACCAGGAACGGTCCATCGCTGCGTTCGAGCGCGCCATCGAGCTCAATCCCAGTTTGACGATGGCGTATCAGGGCCTGGCGGTGGCACTGACCGTCGATCATCCCGATGAAGCCATCGCGGTGATGGAGAAGGCGATCCGCCTCTCGCCGCGCGACAGCCAGATGCATCTGTTCCTGCATCAGCTCGCGGCTGCGCATCTGATGGCGGGGCGCTACGAGGATGCGATCCGGCACGAGACCGAGAGCCTGCGACTGCGTCCGGACCAGGGACGCGGCTATCGCATCCTGGCCGCTGCGTGCGGTCACGCCGGCCGTTGCGCCGAAGCGCTTCAGGCGCTCGAGAAGATGGATCGGCTGGCGCCAGGGTTCTCGTTCGAGACGTTCCGGCAGACCAACTCCGAGGCGCTCGTGGAGACGTGCGTCAGCGGCTGGCGCAAGGCCGGCTGGCAGGGCTGAAGCCGTTGCGCATCGTTCTCGCCTATCTGCGCGGGCTCAGTCCGCGCTTGCCGGCATCGGTGTGGCTGCTCGAGCTCGGAGGCATGGCCAGCATGGCCGGCAACGGCCTGGTCCTGCCGTTCCTCGTCATCTACCTGCACGACGTGCGCGGGCTGTCCCTGACGATGGCAGGCGTTGCCACGGCGGCCAACTATGTCGCCTCGCTTCCGGCAGGCGCCATCGGCGGGGCGTGGGCGGATCGTCTCGGGCCGAGGCGCGTCATCGTCGTCGCGCTGCTCGTGCAGGCACTGGCCATCGCATGCTTTCCGCTGATCCGCGAGGCCTGGCATGCGATCGCGCTACAGCTGCTGATGGGACTGGGCAACGGCATCTACTGGCCGGCGCATTCGAGCATGCTGAGTCAGCTCGCTCCGGTGGAGCGCCGGCCCGCTGCATTCTCGGTGCAGCGCATGGCGATGAATCTCGGCATCGGCGTCGGCGCGCTGGCGGGCGGATTCATCGCGGTGGTCGAGGAGCCGTCCACGTTCACCACGCTGTTTCTTCTCGACGCACTGTCGTTCGTGGTCTTTGCGCTGATCATGCTGTGGATGCCTTCGCCGCCGCCCGCCTGCGACGAGGGCGAGGAGCCGGCATCGTAC
>Ga0196978_1000311_pt1 | contig 25053 bp, 19 predicted proteins | sample S3v_2013CmetaG_FD_155491 | JGI IMG/M metagenome (GOLD analysis project Ga0196978, IMG submission 155491) | Soil microbial communities from Anza Borrego desert, Southern California, United States - S3+v_20-13C | ecosystem: Environmental > Terrestrial > Soil > Desert | place: USA: California... | reverse complement strand
CGCGCGAGTACGTGCGCCTGTTCGAGGCGCTGAGCGGAAGCAGGCGGTACGATGAAGCGGCGCTGAAGAAAAAGTTCGCGGGCAGAAGCTTCGTGCGCCGCCTGCCGGCGGTGAAGCATTACCTCTGGAACCAGGTGCTGGAAACGCTGATCCGTTTTTACGCGGACAAGTCCGAGGAGAGCGTGCTGCGCGGCATTATGGACAAGGCGGCCATGCTGCAGCGCAAAGGTTTTTCGCGGCAGGCGCTGCGGCTGCTGCGCAAAGGAAAGCAGCTGGCGTTGCGCGCAGGATTCTTCCTGCCGGCGGCGGAGCTCATCGCGCTGGAAAAACAGATCGCGCGTTCGACGGCGCCGGCGGGGCGGCTGAGCGCGGAGATCGAGCGGCTGAGCGCGGAGGAGGACGAGGTGCTGCGCAGGCACAAGCGTCTTTCCGAATACATTTTGCTTGAAAACCGCTTTTACGATCGCCGCCGGCTCAGCCTTTTCCCGCGCAACACGGCCGAGCGCAACTGGTACCGCACGATGCTCCGCCATCCGTTGCTGCAGGACGAGAAACGCGCCGATTCGCTGGAGGCGCGCTATTATTTTTTCCGCCTGCGCGGACAATGCCGCCTGCTCACCGGCGACCTGGCGAAGAGCTACAAAGACCGGCAGCGCCTGGTGGAACTGCTGCGCTCGCAGGAGCTGTTCACCACCGATCTCGTGATGAAATATTCCGGCGCGCTGTACGAGCTCGCCATCACGCAGCGCGACTTAGGGCTGTATGCGCAGGCTTTTTCTTCCGCGCAGGAGATTCTCGCGGTGGCCAACCAGTACCCGCGCATTTTCCGCAGCGAAAAAACATTGTCCGTGCTTTTCAAGCGCAACGCGATCATCGAAACGGACCTGGCGGTTTTCACCGGCGACACCGCAGCGGGGCTGAGCGCGGCACGGCGGGCGGAGGCGGGGCTGAAACGCTTCGGCAAGCTGATCGATAAGGACCTGGAGCTGATCATCCTTTATAATGAAGCGCTGATCTGGTTCATGGCGGGCCATTACAAGGCCGCGCAGCAATGGCTGAACCGCATCATCAACGATCACAAGCACGATTACATCCAGGACGCCGTGGCTTTCGCGCGCATCTTCAATTTGTTCCTCCAGATCGAAAAAGGGAATGAAGACCTGGTGGAAAGCACGGCCCGCTCCACGCTGCGCTACCTGCAGAAGCGCGCACGCCTCTACCGCACGGAGAAGATCATCCTGCAGTTCATCCACCAATGGCTGCGCACCGGCGAAGGCGAAGAAAAGCGCAAGCTGATGCTGCACATCAAAAAGCAGTTCGACGAGCTGCGCGATGATCCGCTGGAAAAACCGGCGCTGGAGTTTTTCGATTTTTCTTCCTGGCTGCGGAGCAAGATCGAGGGCAGAAATTTTGCGGAGATGCTGCGGGAGCAGGCGCTGCGCAATACGGAGAAGCACAAGCGGCTCACCAGTTGAGCACGCGCTGCAGCGCGCAGGCCGGGTGCAGGGGCGCGCCGCCCTCCAAATGATCGAGCAGGTGCTGCGCCAGCCAGGGCGACCAGAGCACGCCTTTGCTGCCCACGCCGTTGAGCAGGGCGAGCTGCGCGTGTTCGGGGTGCATGCCGAGCAACGGCTTGTGGTCGGGCATGGCGGGGCGCACGCCGGCGTGCTGCGCCTCTACGGTGAAAGGAGCTTTCAACAGCGCGCGCAATTTGCTTTCTATTTCTTCGCGGCCTTTTCCAGTGATGAGCTCGTCCGAAAATCCGCGCTCGAAGGTGGCGCCGGCGATGAAACGCTCGTTGCCCAGCGGCAAAAGATACACTTCGCGGTTCAGCACCTGTTCTGTTTTCAAGCCGGGAATGTGCAGCCGCAGCACTTGCCCTTTCACGGTGCGCAAAGGCAGCTCGTGAAAGAACGGGTTTTGCCGCAGATGAAAACCTTCGCAGAAAATCAGTCGCTTCGCCCGCCAGTCGCGATACGTTACGCCGCTTTTATCAATGGCCAATTGCAGGTGATCGAACAGCTCTTCATGAAGGAGTTCTTCCGCACGCAATTTTTTTCGCAGCGCTTCGAGGAATGCGTTCGTGTCCACACTTCCGCCCTGCACGCGCGCGAGGCCCAGGGGCGCGTCGATTTGCCCGGGAAAAGGATTGTCTTGAATTTTCTCCCCGAAGAAACGCGACTGGTGTTCCGCAAAACGCTTTTGCCAGAGCGCGACTTCTTCTTCCGAAGAAAGCACGCGCAGCACGTCCCGCTCGCGGTGAAAAGAAGCACCTAGTATTTTCTCCGCCTCACGATAAAATTCTTTTGCCAGCTCGAAGCTCTCCTCTCCCTTCCAGATCGGCCGCATGGTGCGGAAGCTGGCGGGATGATATACGCCCGCGGCGATCTTCGTGGCGGAAGAAAAAGCGGGCGCATCGATCACGCGGAACGTTTTTCCCGTCTTCAGCAAGGTCAGCGCCATGCTGCTGCCGGCGATGCCGAGGCCGATGAGGAGATAGTCGGTGGTAGCTTGCATGGCCTTGTATTCGTTACCTCCCCGGAGCCGGAGGAACTGCGTTCTCACAAATGTACTTCTTGCTTACCTTTAAGCGTTTATGCTTTCGAAGAAGAAGAAGAAAAAGAAACGCATCCGCGAGAAGCAGCTCATCGGACGGCGCGAGATCGTGGCTTTCCCCGAGCTGGGGCTCGAAGGGCTGACGGCGAAGATCGACACGGGCGCGTACACCACGGCTTTGCATTGCAGCCACGTGCGCGTGGAGAACGATGTGCTGATCTTCCGGCTGCTGGACGAGACGCATCCCGAGTACCGCGACATCGAGCACCGCTTCCCGGTTTTCAGCCAGAAAGAGGTGCGCAATTCTTTCGGGGAAACCGAGCTGCGCTACGTGATCAAAACGCGGATCCGCCTCGGGAGCCGAATCATAAAATCCATAATTTCGCTTTCCGACCGCGGCAACATGCGCTATCCCGTGCTCATCGGCCGGCGCCTGCTGAAGAGCCGCTTTATCGTCGATGTTTCACAAGTGAACCTGTTATCGTCCCTTCCGAATGAAGATCGCGATCCTCTCCCGCAACGCTAACCTGTATTCGACCAGGCGGCTGGTGGAAGCCGGCAAGCAGCGCGGTCACGACATCGTCGTGCTCGACCATCTCAAGTGCGTGCTGCTGATCGAGTCGGGACAGCCCGGCATTTATTACAGGGGAGAAAAGCTCGGCGGCATCGACGCCATCATCCCGCGCATCGGCGCTTCGGTGACGATGTACGGCGCGGCGGTGGTGCGGCAGTTCGAGCAGATGAAAGTTTTTTCCTCGGTGGAATCGCAGGCGCTCGTGCGCTCGCGCGACAAGCTGCGCAGCCTTCAGCTCCTGGCCAAAGCGGGCGTGGGCATGCCGAAGACGGCGTTCGCGAACACGCCGAAGGACATCGACAACGTGATCAACCTCGTGGGCGGCGCGCCGGTGGTGATCAAGCTGCTCGAAGGCACGCAGGGCATCGGCGTGGTGCTGGCGGAAACGCACAACTCGGCCAAGTCGGTGATCGAAGCGTTCATGGACGTGAACGTGGAAATCCTCGTGCAGGAATTCATCGCCGAAGCCAAAGGCGCCGACATCCGCGCATTCATCGTCGACGGGCAGATCGTGGGCGCGATGCGGCGGCAGGGTGCGGAAGGCGATTTCCGCTCGAACCTGCACCGCGGCGGAAAAGCTTCGCTCATCCAATTGAGCGCGGAAGAAAAAGCGACGGCGATGAAAGCCGTAAAAAAATTAGGTCTCGCGATCGCGGGCGTGGACATGCTGCAGAGCAAGCGCGGGCCGCTGGTGATGGAGGTGAACTCTTCGCCGGGCCTGGAAGGCATCGAAGGCGCAACGGGCGTGGACATCGCGGGGAAAATTATCGAGTACGTGGAGCGCAATGAATTTCATACGCATATGTAGTACGTGCACGGCCGCGCTCGACCTGGCACGTACTTAAATTGCGAAAAAGATTTATGAGGAAACCCATCGTCATCAACGAGCACAAGATCGCCCCTGGTCAGAGCGTGCAGGTTTTTCTCAACGTTTACAAACTTCCGACCAATACCTTCATTGAAGTTCCCGTCTTCGTTTTCAACGCGAAGCAGGACGGACCCACGGTGCTGTTCCTCTCGGGCATGCACGGCGACGAGCTGAACGGGGTGGACGTGGTGCGCAAGCTGATCGGTCGCGACGACGTGCGCAAGCCGAAGCGCGGCTGCGTGATCGCGATCCCGGTGATCAACATCATCTCTTTCCTCAGCGGCACCCGCGAGCTGCCCGACGGCCGCGACCTGAACCGCTGCTTTCCCGGGAGCAAAACAGGATCGCTGGCCAGCCGCATCGCGCACGACCTGATGCACACGATCATCCCGCAGATCGATTTCGGCGTCGACTTCCACACCGGCGGCGCGAAGATCAGCAACTACCCGCAGATCCGCTGCGTGTTCAGCGATCCGAAAAACCTCAAGCTCGGCAAGATCTTCTCCCCGCTGATGGTCGTCAACTCGCCCTTCCGCGACAACACCCTGCGCAAAGAAGCCGCGCGTTTGGGGAAGCAGATCCTCGTCTTCGAAGGCGGCGAATCCATGCGCTGGGATTATCATTCCATCAACGAAGGCGTGAACGGCTGCCTGCGCCTGCTGCACCACCACAAGATGATCGACTGGGAACTGCCGCCGAACCCGACGGTGTTCGTAGAAAAAAGCACTTGGGTGCGCGCGCGCAGCTCGGGACTTTTTCATACGTCGAAAGATTCAGGCACGTACGTGAAGAAGGGCGAGGTGCTGGGCATGATCTGCGATCCGTACGGGGATAATGAAGAGAAGATCATAGCGCCGGTGAGCGGGCATATCGTGGGGATCAATAATCAGCCGGTGATCAACCAGGGGGATGCGTTGATCCATTTGGGGGTGATCGAATCGGAAGCTGCCAGGAGATAAATTTCTTAGGGCTTCTGCTTTTTCCAGCCAGAATTTCTTTCGTGAGGAATGTCGAATTTTACGGGTATTTCAGCATTCCATTCTAATGGCCGACGTTCACGATAAGAAGACGCGCAGTTATAATATGTCGCGTATCCGGGGGAAGGATACGAAGCCGGAGATGATCGTGCGTAAGTTTTTGTTTTCGCAGGGATTTCGGTACAAGCTGCATGACAAGTCACTTCCCGGCAAGCCGGATATTGTTTTGCCGAAGTACAAGACTGTGATTTTTATTCACGGGTGTTTTTGGCATGGGCATGAGGGGTGTAAGTATTTTGTTTTGCCAAAGACGAGGGCTGAATGGTGGAAGGCGAAGATTGAAGGCAATATCAGCAGAGATGTTAATAATTATGTTTTGCTTGATGATTTAGGCTGGAAAGTTTTCATTATTTTTGAATGTGATTTGAAGAATAAAGCTAAATGGGAGGAACAAAAAGCTCTGCTGAGAGCTGAAATCCAGAAGCAATTTCGATCTATCTAGTCGCCTCCTCCCATTTCACAGCATTTCCGCCCTGTGAATAAGTCACTTAAAACTCTGGATTTTCCTTTAACCTCTTTTCGGTTACCTTCGCTATGTCTTATTCTTGGGAATTATTAATGGTCGCAGCTGCGCAAAAGAAGAGTATTACATACTCTGAGCTTAAAGAAATATTGGCTATCGATCTTAGTAAAAAGGTCGATCCTGATTTAGCCCCTTTTACTCATTATTTACAATGCGCGGGCAATGGAAGCGCTCATTATTTTCAGAATAGCGCCGAAGCGTATTTCATTAAAAAGGAAGCTCAAAGTATTTTCGGTAAGCCTTCTGTAAAAAATATTCCTCCGATTAAATGGGATATTCCTTTTCCTCCACCGAAGGATCACACTTTTAAATTCATTGATCTTTTTGCAGGTATAGGAGGAATTAGAATTGCTTTTCAAGAATTAAAAGGCAAATGTGTTTTCTCTTCGGAGTGGAATACGTTCGCCCAAAAAACATACGAAGCGAATTTCGGCGAAGTTCCTTTTGGTGATATTACTAAAATCAAAGAGCAGGACATTCCTGATCATGATGTGTTGCTTGCAGGATTTCCCTGTCAGCCTTTTTCGCTCGCAGGAGTTTCCAAAAAGAATTCCCTCGGCAAAGCTCATGGGTTCAGAGATGAAACTCAAGGCACATTGTTTTTTGATGTCGCACGAATTCTTGAAGCAAAGAAGCCAAAGGCATTTCTTTTGGAGAATGTGAAGAATCTGGTTTCGCACGATAAAGGAAAAACGTTCAAGGTCATTAGAAAGACATTAGAAGGGTTGGGCTACGATATTCGCTTCCAGGTGTTAGATGGGAAATATTATGTCCCCCAGCACCGCGAGCGTATCATTATCGTTGGGTTCAGAAAAGAATTGAAATTAGCTGATCATTTCTCATTTCCTAAGCCTGATCAGAAGCCACGGGCCATTAAGAAAATTCTGGAGAAAAATATTCCTGAGAAATATACACTGACGAATAAACTCTGGAATTATCTCCAGATGTACGCCAAAAAACATCAGGAGAAAGGAAATGGTTTTGGATTCGGATTGACGAATCTCGACGGTGTAAGCCGAACATTGAGCGCTCGGTACTATAAAGATGGAGCTGAAATTCTAATCCCACAGGCCGGGATGAATCCAAGAAGATTGACTCCGCGGGAATGTGCGCGTTTACAAGGGTTCCCCAAGGAATTTATTATCCCCGTCTCTGACAATCAGGCTTATCGCCAGTTTGGAAATTCTGTTGTTGTACCTTTGATGAAGGCAGTGGGCCAAAACCTGGTTAAAACCCTCCTTCAACATGAACGCACTGGTTCAGGCAGCCGTTGATGCGGTATTAAAAAGCAAAACTGCATTCTGTAAATTCATTTCTGCGAACGATGGCGGAGAAACCGGTGCGCATCAGAGTGGTCTTTATATTCCTAAGAACTCCATAGCTCTGATGTTTGATTCGCCTGGAGTGAAGGGCTCAAACAAGGATCGCTTCGTCACAATCGACTGGCAAGCAGGCGAGCTCCAAACCGATAGCAGGTTTATTTACTACGGCAAGGAGTCACGCAACGAGTACCGGCTGACCCGATTTGGCCGTGGGTTTCCGTACCTCAATCCGGAACGCGTTGGCGATCTTTTCGTCTTGGCTCATATAGAGAAGAACTTTTACGAAGGCTTCGTTCTGTCGACTGAGGAGGATATTGAAGACTTCCTTTCAGCATTTAATCTTTCACCCAACGATACAAACTGCCTGATCGATCGTTCAGGCACGCAAACGGCAGAAGCTTCATTGCTGGCTTGCTTTAATGCCTTCCTGAAAAGTGTGAAAGCGGGGTTTCCCTCAACCGAGCTGCTGGCTGCCTCTGCACGCAACTGTTATAATGCTGCCCATCTGCTTAACATCGAGCGCATCAAAAAGGATCCTGATGCAGCCTTGCTGAATTGGGTAGAAGCAGAGTACAGCTTATTCAAGCTGATCGAATCGGATCGCTACAAGAGTCGGATCAGTTCTCCCTTCAAGTCAGTGGAAGAGCTTATTGAAACTGCCAATACGATCCTTAACCGTCGGAAAAGCAGAGCCGGCAAATCGTTGGAGCATCATTTGTCGGAAGTGTTCAATTCGCATGGTTTGAAGTATCAGAACAATCCGAAGACGGAAGGAAACAAAAAACCTGATTTTATTTTCCCGGGAGGCGATGCGTATCATAGCAAAACATTCGATGGCGGAAAACTGATCTTCCTGGCCTCAAAAACAACCTGTAAGGATCGGTGGCGGCAAATACTCAATGAAGCGGATCGCATTCCGATCAAGCATTTATTTACGCTGCAGCAGGGGATTTCTAAAAATCAACTGGATGAGATGTATAAGGCGAATGTGAGGTTGGTTGTGCCGGATGTTTATATTAAGAAATGTTATCCGAAGGAATACCATGGGAAAATTCTGGCATTACGAACGTTCATTGACTACACACGCCAAAGTCAATTATAGAAAGCGATCAACCTATTGAACTTCTGTAACGATTTCTTTTGCTAACCGATTGATCTCCTCCTGCTCAAGAAAAGCCAAGTTCTTAACCCCGCCAGCTAAATTAAGACGCAACAAAGCGGTTCTTGTCTTATCTTCATTATCTAGAACCTCTGGGCATTCCTGCAATGCCTTAAGCACCCCGATGAGAATTTTCGGATTGCTTCCTAGCGCTCGCTCTGTAACGCCTACTACTAGGTCAGCTCGTTTTAAAAGCACTTTTGTTAGTTCATATGGGTCGGGGTTGCTTGTGTCGTGGGTTAGTCTGCAATACCACCAAAGACGTGCAATACCATTTCGGGTGAGGCTACGTAAATTTAGACTTCGCAAAAAATATCTATCGCGTATTCTGCTCAATGGCTTCTTGGCTTTTGCCACAGGCCAACGCTTTTGCATATACTTCCAAAAATGCCTATGTGTCAAGGTTACCCACAAACGTTCATCTGTCGCTTGTGTCTCATTAATATCTTTTAAAGCCTCATAAAGGGTTATAGCGTTTTCAACATCTTCTTTACTGGGATCTAAAAATATTTCGGGCATGAAAATTTCAGACGGACCCTTTGAGTAATGTTCCTCATACGAAAACTCATCTTGAGTATAGGTTTGCCTACTCTCAGTTTGCTGAGAGACGCGATATAGTTCATCAACATATCTGCCAGAAAACAGCTTCAAATCTGAGGTCGTTCTTTCGTGTGACATGTCTATTCTTCTTCAAGGATTTCTTTAAGTGTCTGCAGTGCGCGCTTGGTTGGTAATTCCAAAACCTCTTGGGCTAAGGCAAAAGGATTTTCATTATTTTTTGACTTCGCTTTTCTAGCAGTTAGCAATTCATGCCAAGGCAAATCACTGTACTGATTAGATTCAGATGATGCAAGAAAGTATAAGGCATCAATTAATGATGGTAGAACTATTGTACTAATTAATATATGGGCTGGCCGATTCCTTTTTAATTCTTGATATAATTCAAAGTCTTCCTTACAGAGTCTTATTGCAATTCGTTTGCCTGTATAGTCATTATACATCGGGTGGTTTGGCTTTTCTGTGTTAACAATTTCCATTATGGAAGAAACAGCCTTGAGTTCTTCTGGGGACTTGTTTGCATAAAAGCTACCCTTTCCCGCATAACCAATTATATCTCCCTTTGTTAACGCAAAATTGTAACCAAAGTAATCAGGATTAAATGTGGTACTATTAAACGCATTAATCTCTTGTGCCGCACAAACAAAAAAATCTACTTCAACCAAACCGTTTATTCGTGAGGAACGAATATTGATGGCTTCAGATAATAGGTTTGTCGAGCTAAATGCCTCCCTGTACATTGTACCTCTACAGTAAACATGTGTAACTAATGCTGCTTGTTCTTTCGCTAATAAATCTAAATAGTAGGTATTGTTTACAACAAATCGCGGTGTGAGCTTTACCCAGTCCTTATCTGTGGCCACGGATAACTCAACATATATCTCTCCATTTACATCATCACTGATGCCCAGGACAGGGTGCGGGTAGTTTCTATTATTGTATTTCATATAGTTCAACTCTAAGTGCATATTTGGAGCTTCCACTCAGACTAACTTTCATTTTGTGCGCATTCTGACCCAATGCAACATTTCTAATCATTCCATCTGAAACATCAAACTCTGTTTGCGGGTCAGATGCTTCTAGGATGTTTAATTTTTCTGCACGTTCTTCGCCTACCGCGAAAAGTTTAATATTAAATACCCCTGTCTTCTGAACGCGCGTCACCAGCATATATTCGGTTTTATTTTCATGGTGCCCAATTACAAAGGCTCGTGCGTGAAATTGAGCTTTCGCTACTATACGATCCGTGTCACCGTTTCCTCCCCTACCCTCTCCATTTTCTCCGGTATTTTCGATCCCACCTTCAAAATCATCGCCGTTCGGCTCCACCCATTCCTCATTATCGTCAGGGCTGTTTAGCACCCCCACTTTATATGGAGATATTTTAACCGACCTCTCAAGCGCTATCCTTTCTTGAATTCGACGTGAAGTATCTTCATCTGTTTCTCTGCCTGTATATTCAATATTTCCCTCGCCTCCTAACAAGTCATCATCTCCTTCATATGGCAGGTATCTCGATAAAAGTGGAATATCTAATCGTTTTTTTTCATTGCTGTTCTTTTCGCTGTTTAAACATTCGCGTATAAATCTTCTTATCTCCTGCTCTATAGTTGAGCCGTTTAAGTTATTTCTCTTTATATCCCATTTATCGTGAGCAGGAGGCTCCATCTTACGAAGTTCTTTATTGCCGATATCATTTTCACAAATGAAAACTCCTGCAAAATTTCCAGGGAACATAAATCGCCACGCACAAACAATCATGTGAGATTTGCGCATCATTGCAACATAATTGAGAGGATCCTCTATTTCTCTGAAATAGAAAGACACATGGCCAATAATGCGCAACTCTTTCTGGAATAATTTTCCATGTTTGACCGTCAAGTAATATTGTAGCGGATTTCCAATAGGTTCAATATGATCCTTGGTTTTTTCTTTAAGAAAAAACTGGGCTAAATGTATTTCTAGAGTTTCATGAGAAATGCTCTTAGAGCCTACTTGAACTGTTAACTCTTGTCTATAAATAGCATACCAAAAATTTCTCAGGATAGACTGAATCAGATCATTTTCCCATCCCGTTTCATCTTCATAACCTGCAATGAAAATATCTGTCCCAATCTCCTTTCTAACAAAACCCGGAGGGATTTGTTGAGAACTCCTGATGGAGCTATTATTTATTCCGAAAATGCCCGTTCCTCTCTTCACGTCTCCATCAAGCTCAAAACTTACAAGTTCGGCAACACCCTGAAAAGCTATCTCGTCAGGCGTTTCTACGCTCCTCGATGAATAGAAGACTACCCTTAAAGGAGAAGATGCAAATGGCGCCCCCTTTCCTATACCGAATGATCCTCCTTCACCACCTGATTTTGGGCTCGAGCCTCGTGATCGAACAAGATTGTACCATCGTCCCGTCCGATCATGATCCCCTCCATTTAATCCTTTTGTATTGTAATCCGATATCTTAAGAAACGGGATTGCTTTTTGGTTCAAACAAGATTGAGCTTTAGCCAGCAGTTCAATGGCTTCTTCGTTATGGGCCCAGAAAATCTTGCTTTTACTAATGACCTCTTTCAAATCCTTGTACCCAGGAAAAGTGTCATTATTGTGATATTCCAGTTGAAAAACGACATTGACCGAATCTCCTCTTTTGGCATCAATAGCATTTTGAATTATCTCTCGAGCCAAGTGATAGCTATGATTTCCTTCGAAGTGTTCAATCATCGCATTTTTAGGCCCGTCATCATAAGAACCACCAGTTGACGTAAAATTCCATGCAGGATTTTTCATGAAAGTTTAATTTCATGAAAAATCCTAATAATTACCTTAAAATCAAAATAGGATTTTCTACCCCCCCGGCGGCCCCCACCGATTCGGATCATTCGGATTGCCCGGCGGCGGCGGCGCATTCGTATCCCCCGGCGGCCCCCACCTCCCCGGATCATTCGGATCCTGCGGCGGCGGCGGATTCTGATTCCCATAAGGTGGATAATTCGGGGGATAATTCTGCTGATTGTACGTCTGGTTGTACGGATTATACTGCTGGTTAGACTGCGGATTCGGATTCTGATATCCCGTATACTGTTGCCCGTACTGCTGGTTCTGATAATAAAACGCACCCGACCTCAACGTATTCTTATGCTCCGCCACCTGCACCCAGTAAATGATCCACAGCACCAGATTCACTAAGCCGATCAGCAAGCCGATGAGGTTGAGAAAAGGAATGTAGATCAGCACGCCGCCGCAAACGGAAAGCACCGCCATGGTAATGCCCAGCGTGTACGTGGGACGCGGATCGCGCGGAATGTTGCGCTTGCGGTATTCCAGGTCGAGTGAATCGGCGATGGCGGTGACGACCATGAAGCTCCACACGTAGCCGAAGAGCGGCACCAGCAGCAGCCACACCATGCCGGGCTGCATGCGGCGATTCTCGGGGGAAACGGCTTCCAGTGTGCGCTGCAAGGTGAGCAGGTATGGGATCGCGATGCCCAGCGCGATCACGAGCACCAGGAAACCGATCATCAAAAATTCTTCGTCGCGGATAATGCTCATGGCTTAGCAGTTTGAACGCAGAATTTTTTATTTCCCCGGGGGCGTCCAGGGATTTTGATGGCTGCCCGTATCGCCCGGCGGCATCCAGCGGCTTTGATCGTTGGGATTTTGCGGAGGCGGCGGAGGCGTTTGCTGCTGCTGGTTGGCAGGAGGAAAATGCGGCGGGTGCTGCTGCTGTCCGTAAGGTTGCTGGTATGGATTCTGCTGGCCGTACGGCGGCGGCGTTCCGTAACCGGGCTGCTGCTGGGGATAAGCGTAAGGCTGACCATAAAGTCCATTGGGAAATTGCTGCCAGTGGCCCGACTGCGCGAGACGTTGACGGTACGCATTCACGCGCTGCAGGTGCACGAGCCGCATGATCAAGCCGATGATCGCAGGAATGAGGCCGAGGTACGGAATGATGCGGCAGGTCCAGAGAATGTTCGAAGTAAGCCCGATGCTGTACGCAGGGCGATCCTCTTCACGGCTTAGTCCGCGCCGCATGTATTCGTTGCGCAGCGAATCCGCCACAGCAGCCACGACGATGTATTGCCAGGCGATGCCGAAGAGTGGGATCAGCGTGAGCCATACTTGTCCCGGATCCATTTTTCGCGCGGGCGGGGCCACGGCCTCCAGCGCGCTCTGCATCGACGCGAGATGGATGATGTAGATCACCAGTCCGCCGATGAAGAGCACGAAGATGCAGATGCCGAGGAACGCGGCTATTTCGTCATCCATGGGTATACGTGTTTAAGTTCTAAAGATAAAAAAAGCGTTTTCCCGTTTGAGCGCCTCACGTTTTGAATTCAACGCGATAACGGGCAAACGGGAAAACGCCGTGTTCCGGGCATGGAATTTTAACGCACGATCAGTTTGATCACCGCCTGCACCTCGCCCTGCACGCGGCAGAGGTACACACCGCTCTCCAGCGCACCGCGCTTCAGCTCGTAACGGTTTCCGCGCAGCGCCCCGCTGCCGAGCACACGCCGCCCGCTGACGTCGAACACTTCGACCGTGAAGCTTTTCTGCGATTCATCACCGATGAGCAGCGTGGTGCTTTCATCGAAAGGATTCGGAAACGCTTTTACACTTCCTGCTGCTGAAAGCGTCGACGAAGAAAGCGGGTTGACGATCATGTTCGAGGTCATGTTCGTCACGATCGCGGGATTGAAATCGAAATAATTGTGTGCTTCGTTTTCGATCAGCGTTCCGACGGGGAGACCGGGCATGCGATCAATCTTGAATTTCACCCAGCCGTGCGACGCAGGCTCGTTCACGAAGCTGTCGGGCAGCAAAATGTTGTTGAAGGTGAACGTGAGCGCATTGATGCCCTGCGCACCTTCCACGCTTAGCGTGTACGGATGGCTCGACGCGCCGGGCTGCAGCGTGGCGATGTTCAGCTGCGGCGGCAGCGTGTCTTTCACCACGACGGTAAAGCACGTATCGTTGCCCGTGTTCTGGAAATGGATCGTGTAGCTGAGCGTCGTGTCGAGGTAGAGATCGATGTCGCCGGTCTGCATGTTCATCATCGGCGCCCAGCATTCTTTTAAATTGGGGTCGATCGCCGCGGTGATGAAATCCACTTCGTCATCACCGTTGTTCAGCGGCGTAGAATCGTTGGCGATCGGCTCGATGCGCGCGTTGGCGATGAGCTGCCGCCCCACGTAGCCGCCGTTCGGGATGGTGGGCACCTGCACATACACCGTCTTCGTGATCGTCTGGCCAGGCTGCAGTGTGAACAGCCAGTAACCTTCCGGGGCCGTGTAGCCGTCCATCACCGGGGACGAGTTGACCAGCGTGAGAATGGAATCGTGCCGGAAGAAAATGGTATCGCTCACCGCGACGGAGCCCACGTTGCTGCACATGATATTGTAATACTGCTGGAACCCGGGGCGCGCAGGGCCCGAGGAAAGGCTCAGCGTAAGGTCTTGCGCAGGGATCGCCAGCATCGCGAGATCGGCATTCATCAGGCTGTCGCCGAGCGCGGGGAACGTGTGCTGGATCGTTCCCGAAACCGGGCACACCGGTGCGTAATACAGCCCGAGCGCAACCGGCGACAACGTGTAGGTGCCGGGCTGCAGCACGTTGAACTGGTAATTGCCGTTCAGATCGGTCATCACGTAATAGCTGCCCGGCATCACCTGCAGCAGGCGCTGCGCCATCGGGTAATCACCGGTGTTGTACTGGCAATCGCTGTTCGTATCCACGTAGAAGCGGCCGCTGATCACGTTCGCGCAATTGTTCGGGATATTCACGCCGCCGGAAGCGCTGCAGCCGTTCGCATCAGTAACCGTCACCGCGTAGTTGCCCGCGAGCAATCCCGTGATGGAATCCGTCGTCGCGCCGTTCGACCAGGCGTACGTATACGGAGCAGTTCCGCCGTAGGGCAGGGCTTCTGCAGCGCCGGTGCTCTGGTTGCAATTGCTGTAAGCGGTGGGCTGCGCCCAGAGGAACAGGTTGCCGGAGAGCGCAGAGATCGTCACCTGGTCGGTGGTGATGCATCCGCCTGCATCGGTCACGGTGAGCTGGTAGGTTCCTGTACCAAGATTCGTCGCAGTGGCTGCTGTCTGCACCGGGTTCGTCGTCCAGCTGTACGTGAACGGCGCTGTGCCGCTGACCGATGCTGTCGCGCTGCCGTTGGAAGCGTTCGTGCAACCCGTACTCACTGCGCTGATCGTAACGGAAGGTCCGGCCAGGTTGCTGATGTTCGCAGGAAAATTCTGTGAACAGCCTTGCGCGTCGGTGACGGTGACGTTGTACGCGCCCGCGGTCACGTTCGTGATGGAAGAAGTCGTCGCGCTGTTCGACCAGAGGTAGGTATACGGCGGCGTCCCGGTAGTGACCGTGACGGAAGCCGCGCCGTTCGATTGGCTGCAGTTCGCATCGGTGACGCTGACGCTGCCGCTCACTGAGGCGTTCACGGTCACTGTTACGGATTGGAAACCCGAACAGCCGTTGGAGTCGGTGACAGTGAGCGTGTAGGTCGTAGTGGATGTTGGCGTCACCAGGGCGCTCGCGCTCGTCATGCCTCCCGGCGACCACACGTACGTATATGCTCCTGTTCCGCCGCTGGGCGTGCCGGAGATCGTACTGCTGTTTCCCGCGCAGATGGAAGCGGGCGAAGCGTTCGTGCTGATCGTGAGCGCAGGAGGCTGCGTGATCATCGTCGTGGCCGTACCGACGCAGCCGTTCGCATCCGTAACGGTAAGCGTATAGCTGCCCGCGCAACTCCCGGTGATGAACGGCGATGTTCCTCCGCCCGGCGCCCAGCTATAGGTATAGGGCCCGGTACCTCCCGTGACGTTGGAAGTGGAAGAACCGTTGCATGCGCCGAAGCAGGTAGTGCCCACGCTCGAGATGGTGACTGTAGGCCCGGGCGTGCCGGTGATCATCGCCATTGCTGAATTATTGCAGCCGTTGGCATCCGTGACGGTCACTGTATAAGCGCCGGGCACAAGACCGTTGGCGGTGACATTGGTACCGCCGGTAGGCGACCAGATATACGTGTAGCCGGGAACTCCACCCGACGCCGTTACCGTGGCCGAGCCGTTGGGCATGTTGCACGTGGAATGCACTATGCTCACCGACAAGGTGATCGTCGCCGGCTGCGTAATGACGTAGGTGCGCGTAGCGACGCAGCCGTTCGCATCGGTAACTGTAGCAGTGTACGTGCCTGCGCAGCGTCCCGTGGTGGTCGAGCCGGTGCCGCCGTTCGGCCACCAGCTGTACGTGTAAGGCGCTGTTCCCCCGCTGGGGGTGACGGTAGCGGAGCCGGTGCACTGGCCGTTGCAGAGAACGTTCGTGGACGAGCCCGTCAGCGTGAGCGCGGGCGGCTGCGTGATCGTCACCGTTTGCGTGGCGGTGGACATGTCGCTCTGGTCGGTGACGGTACAGGTGTAGCTGCCTGCGAACAATCCGTTCGCCGTCGCATTCGTGCCGCCGGCAGGCGCCCAGGAATACGAGAACGGCCCGACGCCGCCGCTGACGGAGGCTGTAGCGGAGCCCGTGCCGCTGCCGTTGCAATACACGTTCGTCACCGAAGAGATCGTTACTGTGTGGCCGCTGGCGAAAAGATTTTGTCCTGCAAAGAGCAGGAAGGCCAGACATGCAACCCGGGGGAGTAGCATCTTCATCATAGGGAGATCAATTTACGTTTTTAGTTCTGCTTAAAATCGGCTCGCTGCGTTGATTCGCACAGCGAGCCGGTACCTTTTATCGAACGATCAGCTTCATCACGCCGCTGATCTCGCCGCTCACGCGGCAGAGATACACGCCGCGCTCCAGGCTGCCGCGCTTCAGTTCATAGCGATCGCCGCGCAACGCGCCGCTGCTCTGCACGTGCCGTCCGCTCATATCGAAAACCTCAACGGTGAAATTTTTCGGGGAGCCGTCGCCGATCAGCAGCGTCGTGCTTTCATCGAAGGGGTTCGGGACCGCCTTTATTCCAGGTGAATTCATAACCGCGGTTATGGTCAGCGGGTCGGTGATCACGTTCGAAGTCGTGTTGGTGGCGACGGGCAGGTTGAAATCGAAATAATTGTGCGCCGTGTTTTCGATGATCGTTCCGACGGGAAGTCCCGGCACGCGCCGGATGTTGAATTTCACCCAGCCGTGCGAGGCGGGCTCGTTCACGAAACTGTCGGGCAATAAGATGTTGTTGAACGTGAATACGAGCACGCGCGGATCGTCGAGATCGACGGTGTAGGCGTGGCTGGCGGCGCCGGGCTCGAAAGTGCCGAGGTCGAGCTGCGCGGGAATGGTATCGCGCACGACAACGGTGAAGGCGGTGTCGGTTCCCGTATTCTGGAAATGGATCGTGTAGCTCAGCACGGTGTCGGCGTACAGATCGATGTCGCCGGTTTGCGGATCCAGGCCGGGCGTCCAGCATTCCTTCATGTTGGGATCGTACGAGCCCTGGATGAGCCGGTTGTCGATCGAGGTGTTATTCGCAGGATAATTATCGCCCACGATCGGGAGAATTTGCGAAGAGCTCTGCAGCGGGCAGCCGATGCAGCCGCCGTTCTGGATAGTGGGCACCTGCATGGTGAGCGTGATGTTACTGCTCTGCCAGGCGAACAGCGTATCGATGTACCAGGTGATCGTATTGCCGGTGTAGGAGGAATACGGCACGCTCGAATTCACCAGCGTGAGCAGCGGATCGTGCGTGAACGTGAGCGTATCGTTGATCATCGTGTCGTTGCCCGCATTGCCGTACGCAAGCGCGTAGCCCATCTGGAAGCCGGGGCGCGCGACGCCGGAGCTGAGCGTGGTCCACAGATCCTGTATGACCGAGGGATTCGGCGGCGGGTTGGGCGGATTGTAATTACCGCGCAGATCGAGGTTGAAGAGCGTGTCGCCGGTCTGCAGAAAGATCGCCGTCTGCTGGCCGTTGGAAGGGCAGGTGTACGTAAAGTTCCAGAGCGCTGCGTGTACGGTGTACGTTCCCGCCACCGGCACGCGGATCTCGTAGTTGCCCTGCACGTCGGTATAGTCGACGTAGTTGCCCGGCGTGGTGTATACGTACGCATAATTCACCGGCAGGTCGCCCGTGTTGTAGCTGCAGTCGAGGTTCGGATCGCGGTATATGCGGCCGCGGATGATGTTGTCGCAGGCGGAGTACACTGTGAACGGGAATGACACTGCGCAGCCGTTCGCATCGGTGACCGTCGCCGTCAGCGGGCCGGGCCCGACGCCGGTGATGGTATCGCCCGTCATGCTGTTCGACCAGGTGATCGTATACGGCGAAGTTCCTCCGGCAGCATAAGCGATGGCCACGGCATTGTTGGCGCAGTTCGCCATCGTGGCAACGGCATTGAGATAGAGCTGCGGCGCATTGAAGACCGTGTCGGAAACGGAAGCGGTGCAGCCGCTCGCGTCGTTGACAACCACCATGTAGTGCCCGGAAAAAACGTTGCCCAGCGTTGCAGCCGTTTGCCCGGTGAGCAAGGTGGAAGGCAACTGGTACCATTGATACGTGAACGGCGGTACGCCGCCGCTGACGGATGCGGTCACGCTGCCGGTGCCGCTGTTGTAGCACGTCGCATTCTGCGCCGTAGTCGTCACGACAAGCCCGCTGGCATTCGGCACGTTGCCTGTCACCAGCCCCGTGCAGCCGGAAGCATCTGTGATCGTGACCTGCGTTTGCCCCGGGCATTGGTTGATCGCGGCCTGCGTGGTATCGCCCGAGCCCCAGAGGTACGTGTACGGCGCGCTGCCGCCGCCGGGAGAAACAGTGGCCGTGCCGCTGCAGGCCGTGCAGCCGGAAGCAGTCGTGCTCATCGTTCCCGTGATGGTGACGCTGGCGGTGACAACCGTTGTTTGCGAAGCGGTGCAGCCGTTGGCATCGGTGATGATCACCGTGTAGGTGCCGGGACATTGATTCGTGCCCATCGAATTACCGGGCATCCACATATACGTGTAAGGGAAGTTCGGGTTGTTTGTCCAGTTTGCCGTGGAAGAGCCGTTGCATTGGCTGGCGCAGGCGGCGGGCGTGCTGCTGACGGTGACGATGGGTTGAGGCTGCTGCCCGATGCTCACTGAGCCGGTGATCTGGCAACCGTTGGCGTCGGTCACAACGACCGTGTAGTTTCCCGGGCAAAGGCCCGAGGCCACGGCAGTGGTTTGATTCGTGGGCGTCCACAGGAAAGAATAAGGAGCCGTGCCGCTGCTGACGTTCGCCTGCGCCATGCCGCTGCAGCCGTTGTAGCAGGAGTTCATCAGCACGCTGGTGCTCAGGAAAAGCTGGGGCGACTGCACGATAGTGACGCTCGCCGTTGCGGTGGACATGTCGCTCTGGTCGGTGACGGTGACCGTGTAGCCGCCTGCGGAAAGACTACTGGCCGTCGCGTTCGTCCCGCCCGAAGGCGCCCAGGAAAACGTGAAAGGCCCTGTGCCGCCGCTGACGGAGGCCGTAGCGGACCCGTTGTTCCCGCCGAAGCAGGAAACATGTGAAACGGAAGTGATCGTTACCGTGTGACCGATCGCGAAAAGTCCGTGCGTCCCGGCAAAAAGAAAAAATGCCGGGAACGCAACCCTGGAGAGTAGCGTTTTTATCATGCCGAATAAGTTTTTGTCGAGCGGGGAGCCCGTGTTTGCCGATGTGTTGTACGTGCAAGGTAGAATAATGTTCGACACGCGCAAAGATTAATGAGCGGATGGTTACTTTTGGTTGATTATCGGCATGGCGACAGTTACGATGTATACCGACGGCGCATCGCGCGGCAATCCCGGCCCCGGGGGGTACGGCACTATTCTCATGTCGGGGAAGCTTTATAAAGAGTTATCCGCGGGCTATCGCCTGACCACGAACAACCGCATGGAATTGCTCAGCGTGATCATCGGGCTGGAAGCGCTGAAAATACCGGGCACGCAGGTGACGGTTTATTCCGATTCGAAGTACGTGGTGGACAGCATCGCCAAAGGCTGGGTGTTCGGCTGGCAGAAAAAAAACTTCAGCGGGAAGAAGAACGCCGATCTGTGGATCCGCTTTTTGCGCATTTACCCGAAACATAAAATACGCATGCAATGGGTGAAAGGCCACGCGGACAATCCTTATAACGAGCGCTGTGATCAATTGGCGGTGACGGCGGCGCTGGGAACGCAGCTGCTGCAGGATGTGGGATACGAAAGCGATCCTGCGAATAAAATGAGCTTCTGAAAAATCATCGGGCAAAAAAGATGTTTCGCACTTAATGCCCGGTGAATCCTGAACCGCTTACTTTTCTTTTTTCTTCTCCAGCTCCTTTTTCTTCTCCGCGATCATCGTCTCCATCTCTTTCGCCTTGCGCAGCTTTTCACGGTACGCTTCGATGCCGGTCGCGTCGCTTTTTGTTGCGGCTAACTCGTCGATGCGGCGCTGGAATTCTTTTTGTTTTTCGACGTAGCCTTTGCGCATGGTCTCCAGGCTGTTGCCGGCGAAGCTGCGAAAGAACGGCGATTTGTATTGCGCGTAAATTTTTTCGTACACGCTCAAACCTTTGATCACCGTCTCGTCGCTGCAGCGGGTGAGGAACTGGCCGTAGCTGTTGAGGTAGCCGATCAGCGCGAAGCCGTTGATCTGGTCGGCGCTCTGCACGAAGAATTCGTAATTCGCATCGCTGCCGGCCTGCGCGTAGAGCTGGCAGAGCGCGAGCTTCACCGATTCGCTTTCTTCTTTTTCAAACGGCGCAGCCAGCTTCATGCCTTCGGCGGGATCGAGCGCGGTGATGGCGCGCAGGGCGGTGCCGAGCACGTCGTACGATTTATCGCCGAGCGATTGCTTGTACAGCGGCATAAGGTCTTCCCCGCCCACGTGCTCCGACAACGCGGCGAGCGCAGCTTCGCGAACGGCGGCTTTCTCATCCTGCTGCGCCATGCGCACGAGCGCGGTGCGGAACTGCTTGGCCTCGGCGCCCATGCGGTTGATCGCGGAGTGGCGGATGTACCAGAATTTATCTTCCAGCGCTTTTCCCAACACTTCCAGCGCGAATTCATCCTTCTTGCTTTTTCCGCGCGGAGCCAAAGCCGCCAGCGCTTCGAAGCGGTCGAGGTACAAGGGTGCGTGCGAAAACTGATACGCCCATTCGCTGCGCGATTTTTTGTCTTCCTTGTCGGCGAGCAGCCGCTTGGCGGCATCCACATTGACGAGATCGGGCTTCGCGGCGGTCTTGAACGAAAAGCTCTGCTTGCGCTGATCCATTACGATGCGGTGCCGCGTCACTTCGCCCGCGACGTACACGTCTACGTCGAGCGGCAGGCGGAACACTTCAGGAATACCGTCGCCGCCGCGCTGCGTCTGCTCGAGCTGCACGGTCTGCTCGCTTCTCACCGCGTCGTAGCCGTAAGTGATCGTCAGCTCGGGATGTCCTGCGGAGAGGAACCATTGATCGAAGAACCAATTCAGGTCTTCGCCCGTCACCTGCTCGAAAGCCAGGCGCAGGTTGTGAATTTCCACCGCCTTGTATTTGTTCGTCTCGAGGTACAGCTTCAGCGCCGCGAAAAATGCTTCGTCCCCCACGTACCAGTGCAGCATGCGCAGCACCTGACCGCCTTTGTTGTACGAGTGGCTGTCGAACATGTCTTCCCGGTCGACGACGTAATAGCGGATCAGCGGCTCGATCTTTCCCTGCGAGGTTTCGCGGAAATAACCTTCACGTGACTGGTGGCTGTGGAATTCTTCCGCGTCGCTGCCGTAGGCGAAGCCTTCCCAGAGGTCTTCGCCGTAGGTGGCGAACGATTCGTTGAGCGGCAGGTTGCTCCAGGATTCGCAGGTAACGAGGTCGCCGAACCATTGGTGGAACAGCTCGTGCGAGATGTAATCTTCATAATTGCCGTCGAGCATTTCGCGCTCGGTCTGCTGCAGCTTTTCGCCGTGCACGGTGGCGGAGGTGTTTTCCATCGCGCCGGAGACGTAATCGCGCACGCAGATCTGCGCGTATTTGGCCCAGGGATAATCCACGCCTAATTTTTTCGAGAAGAACTCCATCATCTCCGGCGTGCGGCCGAAGACGGCGCGGGCGTAGGGTTCGTATTTTTTCTCCACGTAATAGCTCACTTCCTTGTCGCGCCACTTGTCTTTCACCACGGCGAATTCGCCCACGGCCATCATCACGAGGTAGGGCGCGTGCGGCAGGTCCATCTTCCAGTGATCGGTGCGCGTGCCGTCGGGATTTTTCTGCGAATGCACGAGCGCGCCGTTGGAGAGCGTGACGTACTTGTCTTCCACCGTCATGAAGATTTCCTGCGTCATGCGCTCGTTGGGCCGGTCGATCGTGGGGAACCAGGCGGAGCTGGCCTGCGTTTCGCCCTGCGTCCAGATCTGTTTCGGCTTGCCGGGATCTTTCCCGTCGGGGTTGATGAAGTACAGGCCTTTGTCGGAAGAGATGGCGTTGCTGCCGCCCGCTTTCAGCTCGTCGGGCTTCGCGACGTAATCGATGAAGACCGAGTAGCTCTCGCTGCGCGTGTAGGTTTTGCCGAGGTAGATGAGCAGCGAATCGTTTTTGTACGCGTACCCGAGCGCTTTTTTCCCCGCGCCCTGCAGCAGCGAAACTTCTTTGATCTCCATGCCGCGCGCATCGAGCAGCAGCTCGTTCATGGGATAAAAATACGGGCGCAGGCTGAGCGTGGCTTTGCCGTAGAGGTAACGTTTTTCCCAGTCGAACGAAACTTCCAGCCTGGTATGCAGCAGGTCGTGCTCGCGCGTGGCGCTGGCCTGGTAGCTGGGATCGGGCCGGGGAGAAATGTCGAGCGTATCGGTGCTGACGCTGATCGTGGAATCGCTGTTGCGGCGCGCCCGGCGGTTGGGATCGCAGGCGGAAAAAAGAAGAGCTGCCAGCAGGAGTATGCTAAAAAATGATCTGTTCATAGGAAGATCGCGGGTCTGAAGGATGCGAAATACGAATCGTTACGAATATACGAATCGGGCTTTGCCGCGCACGGCGATTTTGTCATTCGTATATTCGCAGCGATTCGTATTTCGCTTCAGGATCATAAACTTTCTTTCCAACGAAGTTCAGCATTTCCGGGGAAGAAACGGTACTTTTGTTATTGGCGGTGGATGCGTTCCACCAGCGGAAAAAGATTATGGAAAAACCGACGTTCAGCGTAACGGTCAACGGCAGCAGCGCGCACAAGCTGGTGCTCGACGGGCCGGGCGCTTTCTCCGGCACGATCGACGGGAAAACATTCAGCTGCGATGCGGCGCAGGAGCGCCCGGGCAGCCTGCACGTGCTGCGCGACAATATTTCTTACAATGTGGAAGTGCTGAAAGCCGATCACGGGAGCAAGACGCTCGTGCTGAAAGTGAACGGCCGCCGCTACCAGGTGGAGCTGAAAGACAAGTACGACGAGCTGCTGCGCTCGCTGGGCATGGACAACCTGAACGGCCGCAAGGTGAACGAGCTGAAGGCGCCGATGCCCGGGCTGGTGCTCGAAGTGCTGGTGCGTGAAGGCGCGCAGGTGAAGAAAGGCGATGCGCTGGTGGTGCTGGAGGCGATGAAGATGGAGAACATTTTGAAGTCGCCGACGGACGGCGCGGTGAAGCGCGTGGGCGTGAAGAAGGGAACGGCGGTGGAGAAGAACCAGCTGCTGGTGGAGTTCGCCTGAAAGATCCTGCACAAAAAAATAAATGCAGAGGTCTCACGCACATGCCTCTGCCGCAGAGGAAGGGCGCAGAGGGCCAACGCACATATCGAGCGCCGCAGAGCCTGGTACTTCACAAGTAATTACAACCTCCCTTCTTTTCATTTTCCCCAATGAAAAAGAAATTTTTTCTCTACGGTTTCCTTTTTCTGATCGCGGCGCTGTTCGTTTATTATTTTTTTCCTGAAGCTGCGCTGCCTGCGAATTCCCGCATCGACAAGATCATCGTTTACAAAGCGAAGCGCGAGATGGAAGTTTTTTCCGCGGGAAAATTGCTGAAGACGTACACGATCTCACTCGGCGGCGAGCCGGAAGGCGATAAGCAATTCCAAGGTGATAAGCGCACGCCGGAGGGAAACTATTTCATCGACGGCAAAAATCCGAACAGCGTTTGCTACAAGAATCTCGGCATTTCCTATCCTTCGGAGCAAGACAAAGCCGAAGCGAAAAAGCTGGGCAAGCCCGCAGGCGGCGACATCAAGATCCACGGCATGTGGAACGGCTGGGGGCTGGTCGGTAAATTCCACCGCTGGATGGACTGGACAGCGGGCTGCATCGCGGTGACGGATGAAGAGATGGACGAATTGTACGAGAGCGTGGAAGAGGGTGTGGAGATAGAGATCAGGCCTTGATCCCGGTGAAGGTGCAGTACCGTTCGCAGCGCGAGACTGCGGCATGGCGTGCGTTTGCGGGCACGTACAAACCACTCGTACTTTTTTCTTTGCCGCGCTACTTTTTCACCCGTACCTTTATAGAACACACCATTTACGAACACATAAATTTTCTCTTCTATGACTTCCAATCGCCGCGACTTCCTGAAAAAAAGCGCCCTGCTCACTGCGGGCGGCATCGGCCTTTCCATGCTGGGCCGCAACATGGCGCACGCTGCCGGTACGTTTGAAAAAGAAACCAAAATCCCTGCAGCCGACGGCTTGTATTCGCTTCCCTCCCTGCCCTACGCCTTCGACGCGCTCGAGCCGCACATCGACAGGCAGACGATGGAAATTCACCACGGCAAGCACCACCAGGCCTACGTGAACAATCTGAACAAAGCGGTGGCCGAGATAAAAGATGCGCCGGCGGACATCGAGCTGCTGCTGAAAAAATTCGCGAAGACGAACAACGTTATCCGCAACAACGGCGGCGGACATTATAATCACAGCCTTTTCTGGAAGCTGATGCGTCCCGCGTATGCTGCATCTTCGGCGAATGCGCCTTCGGGAAAATTAGCGGAGGCGATCACGTCCGCGTTCGGTTCTGTCGATGCGTTCAAAGAAAAATTCGCGGCGGCGGGAAAAGACCGCTTCGGCTCGGGCTGGGCCTGGCTGGTGGCGGACAAGAACGGGAAGCTCTCCATCGGCTCCACGCCGAACCAGGACAACCCGCTGATGGAGATGAGCGAGATCAAAGGAAAGCCCGTGCTGGCGCTGGACGTGTGGGAGCACGCGTATTACCTCAAGTACCAGAACAAGCGGCCGGATTATATCGGCGCGTGGTGGAGCGTGGTGAACTGGGACGAAGCGGCGCGACTGTATGATGGAAAATAATGATGCGCGGATAAGCAGATTCAGATGTGCGGATTGACCGCGCACAAACCTCGCCTTTCGTACAAGTGAGCGCATTTGCATACCCGCACACCTGCAATCTGCCTGTCCGCGGGAGATTGCGCGCAGACACGAGTAATTCCCCGCAGATTCAAGACTTTTCGTACCTTTAGCCCCTCAAACCAGTTCAGCAAATGACACAATCCGTAATCCTTGCTTTTGGTCTCGGCGTCGGCGAGATGATCGTCATCCTCATCATCGTGCTGCTG
>Ga0196978_1000309_pt1 | contig 25101 bp, 22 predicted proteins | sample S3v_2013CmetaG_FD_155491 | JGI IMG/M metagenome (GOLD analysis project Ga0196978, IMG submission 155491) | Soil microbial communities from Anza Borrego desert, Southern California, United States - S3+v_20-13C | ecosystem: Environmental > Terrestrial > Soil > Desert | place: USA: California... | reverse complement strand
CGTTGACCAGGCCAACGCCTTCTTCCCCGGCATGCTGGCCGAAGCAGGCAAAGCGCACATCATCCGTCACGGCCGCTACGTCACCGTGCGCACGTTCCCTTTCCAGTACAATCCCGTCACCCGCACCCTGCGCGTGTACCGCGACCTGCAGATCAGCGTCACGAGCAACACGGATCTTCCCGGTGAAAACGAATTGCTGCATGCCCAACGCAACGGCGGCGGCGGCGAAGACGTGCAGTACACGCAGCTTCCCGAGTTCGGGCGCATGCTGGTGATCAGCCCGGCGAACATGATTCCCATCATCCAGCCGTTGGTAGATTGGAAGAAGCAAAAAGGTTTTGAGACGGATGTGGCGGACATCGCCACGATCGGCAACAACGAAACTTCGATCAAGAATTACATCGCGACCTATTACGGCAACCATCCCGACCTGATGTTCGTGCTGCTCATCGGTGATCATGCGCAGGTAAATTCATACGATGCGGGCAACACCGGCTGGGAAACGAAATGGTCGGATTCGGAATACGGCCAGCTGAGCGGCAACGACAAATATCCTGAAGTCTACGTCGGCCGCCTCTCGACCGCGAACACCACCACGATGGGCCACATCGTCAGCCGCATCCTGGAATACGAGAAGACGCCGAACAACGGTACCTGGTACCACAACGCCATCGGCATCGGCTCGGATGAAGGCGCAGGCATCGGCGACGACAATGAAGCGGACTGGCAGCACCAGCGCAACATGCGCACCAAGCTGCTCGCGTACGGTTACACCACCGTGCACGAATTCTACGACAACAGCCACGGCGGCGCCGACGCCGCAGGCGATCCCACGCCCACGATGGTGCAGTCGGCGATGGACCAGGGCGCGAGCCTGTTCAACTACACCGGCCACGGCGATCAGAATACCTGCGTGACGAGCAACTACAGCTCCACCGAGGTCTGGGCCGCATCGAACAACCACATGTATCCTTTCGTGATCTCGGTGGCCTGCAACAACGGCACCTTCACTTCGGGCACCTGCCTGGGTGAAGATTTCCTCCGCGCATACAATTCGAACGGCCCCATCGGCTCCATCGCGGCCTGCGGTTCCTCCATCCTTATGGCCTGGGCCGAACCGATGCAGGTGCAGGACGAGATGACGGACATTCTCACCGAGCAGTACCCGACCAACATCAAGCGCACGCTGGGCGGCCTCTTCTTCCACGGCGGCATGAGCATGCTCGACGATTACAACAGCAGCGGCACCGCGGAAGAAGTGATGGAGACCTGGATCATGTTCGGCGATCCTTCCGTAATGATGCGCACCGCCACGCCCACGCCGCTCACCGGCAACCACGTGATCTCCGTCCCGATGGGAACGACGACGATCGCCGTCAACTGCAACACCGACGGCGCGCTGGTCTGCATCACGCAGAACAACGTGATCCTCGGAACCGGCACCGTCAGCAGCGGCGTCGCTACGATCAACATTCCCGCCGTGGCCGACACCACCGACCTGCTCGTCACCGCCACCGCTTTCAACAAAACGCCCTACCAGGGAACGATCGACGTGACCACGATCACGGGCCTCGCGCAGCAATCCGCCGGCAACGCGCTTATCGCGTACCCGAATCCCGCCGCCGGGCAGATCAATGCCGAGTTCTTCAGCAACGGCACCGAAGCTGTTCTCGAAGTGCTGAACACGCTGGGACAAACCGTCGAGCGCCGCGCGCTGGGCAACCTCCAGCAGGGCTTCAACAAATGCACCATCGAGCTGGACGGCCTGGAGAAAGGCGTATACTTCCTCCGCCTCAGCGACGGCGCCGCCACGAGCACGCAGCGCTTCATGGTGAAGTAAAAAAACATTTCGCTTTTTTACGGAAGCCTTCCTTTCTCCCGGGGAGGCTTTCTTTTTTTGCCTCTTGTGTTTTCCGCACCTCAGCCCCTTCCCTCTCACAAGAAGAAGACGTTGGTGAAGGTGCAGTCACGCATTTTGTCGCGAATGAAACCACGCTAAATACGCTGCTCACTTCGCCGAAGGCGAAGTTTAGTAGCGCCCTCTCCTTGGGAGAGGGAAGGGGTGAGGTCATGCCGAACCCCATTTTTCCCGACCTTTGGCCCGAAATCTTTTTTCACTCATGATGCATCGCCCGAGGCGCACCCGCAAAAATCCCATCGTCCGCGAAATGGCCGCTGAAACGCGCCTGAGCCGCGAGATGTTCATCTACCCGTATTTCGTCACGCACGGAAAAAATGTGCGCCACCCGATCGCGGCGATGCCGGGCGTGCATCATTTTTCGGTCGACGAGCTGCTGAAGGATGCGGCGCAGGGCTTGAAGCTGGGCATCAACAAGATTCTGCTCTTCGGCGTGGGCGAGCCCGAAGCGGAGGACGGCAGCACGGCTTGCGGCGAGCAAAGCATCGTGCCCCAGGCGATCCGCGCATTGAAAAAGGAATTCAAGGACGATCTCTACGTTGTCACCGACGTTTGCGTTTGCGCGTACACCACGCACGGGCATTGCGGCATCGTGCGCGACAACTACGTGCAGAACGACGCTTCGCTGGAGCTGCTTTCCGGCATGGCGCTCTCCCACGCGCAAGCCGGCGCCGATATGGTTGCGCCCAGCGACATGATGGACGGCCGCGTCGGGGCGATCCGGGAAACGCTGGATGCGAATGGTTTCTCGAATACGGCGCTGATGTCGTACGCGGTGAAATTCGCTTCCGCTTATTACGGGCCTTTCCGCGAAGCCGCCGACTCCGCGCCGCAGCAAGGCGATCGCAAATCGTACCAGATGGATTTTCGCAACGGGCGCGAAGCCTTGAAGGAAGCGCTGCTCGACGTGGACGAAGGCGCCGACGTGCTGATGGTCAAGCCCGCGCTCGCGTACCTCGACGTGATCCGCACCGTGCGGCAGAATACGCTGCTGCCTTTGGCCTGCTACAACGTCTCCGGCGAATACAGCATGGTGAAAGCCGCGGCTGCGCAGGGTTTGATCGATGAGCAAAGGATCGTGATGGAAAATATGTACGCGTTCGCGCGGGCGGGGGCGGACATCGTGATCACGTATCATGCGCGCGACATTCTCGAGAAGAGCTGGATGTAACGTCATTTCCCGCGCCTGGAATTCCCCCTCTAAAACTTGAAATCAGTCCGTTGCGATCGAATTGTTTTTATTCTATCTTGGCCGAATGAACATTCGGTCAGTGCATGAAAGAAGCTGAAAAGCAGTTTGAAAAGCGTGAAGCGATCCTGTGCGCCATGCTGGAATTGATCACTGAGCGCGGCTTTCACGCTACGCCCATGTCATTGGTGGCCGAGCGGGCGGGCGTAGCGGCCGGCACGATCTATCACCATTTCGACAGCAAGGAGGCGATCATCAACGAGATCTATGCGCAGCTGCGGGCGGAGATGGGTGCGGCCCTGCTGCGCGATCATGATCCAAATGCGGAGCACCGCGAACGCTTCGCGCGTTTCTGGAATAATTTGTTCGGGCATTTCATCGCGCAGCCGGCGGGCTTCCTGTTCCTGGAGCAGTACGCGAATTCTCCCTACATCGAAAAGCATACCCGCGAGGAGCACCGCCGCGACCTGCAGCCTTTGCTCGATTTCCTGGAAGAAGGAACCTGGTCGGGCGTGCTGCGCAACGTGGAAAGCGGATTGCTGCTGGGCCTGGTTTACGGCAGCGTGGCCTGCTGCGTGAAGCTGCAGCTCTCCGGGGAGTTGCAAATGTCTGCAGGCCGCGTGCAGCAAGCGATCCAGGCAAGCTGGGACAGTATCAGGATGGATTAACGCTTGCCGAATGAATGTTCGGTCGATGTCTTTTTGGGCAATAAAAAAAGATTGAACCAGCAATAAGCCAAGTGCTTGCCCGTTTTTCCCGGGCATGAAACACTACACGCTTTTTCTATTCTTGCTGTGCGCAGGAGCGCTCCCCGCGCAGCCGGGCCTTTTCTCCTCCCAGATTCTCGGCGGCAGCAACACCATCACGCCTGCCGCACCTTTCCTGCTGCTCACGCCCGACGCACGCTCCGGCGCGCTGGGCGATTGCGGGGCGGCCACCTCCGCCGATGCTTTTTCAATGCATTGGAATCCCGCGAAAATCGCTTTCGCACCCGGGCGCTTCGATTTCGGGATCGCCTACACGCCCTGGCTGCGCGCGCTGATACCTGATGTGAACCTCGCGTACGTCTCCGGTTTCATTCGTCCGCGCCGGATCCGCGGCTTCGAGAATCACAAGCAGGCGTTCTGCACTTCGCTGCGGTATTTCTCGCTGGGGAATTTTACGAGCGTCGGGCCGGGAGCGGTTGGTACCAGCCAGTATCGGCCGAATTGTATTTCTTACGATCTCGGGTACGTGCGAAAGCTTTCGAAAAATTTTTCCGCCGGGGCGGCTGTGCGCTACGTGACGCTTAATTTAGATATCAACCAGGCGCGCACGCAAAATTTCGCCGTCGATCTTTCTGCATATTATCGACTCGATTCGCTGATCGGCGATCGCGCGCATTTGGGTTTGGGGATAAATATTTCCAACCTCGCGCCGAGGTACGATCGCAGGACGCCGGCCACGCCGGAAGATTTTTCACCCGCTAACCTGCGCCTGGGCGCTACGCTGCGCACGGATGAGATCGGCTACAATTCCTTCGCGCTCAGTTTCGATCTCAACAAGCTGCTGGTGCCGAGCTCACCCGTGTATGCCATCGGCGCAAATGGAAATCCGCAGGTCAATCCCGCAACAGGCCAATACGTGATCGTGAAAGGAAAACAGCCCGGGGAGCACGGTATCATCGGCACCTTCTACGATTCGCCGGACGGTTTCGAAGGCGAGCTGCGCGAGATCACGATCGGCTCAGGCATCGAATATTGGTACAACAAAACGTTCGCGGTGCGCAGCGGGTATTTTCACGAGCATGAGGAATACGGCAACCGGCAATTCGTCACGTTGGGCGCAGGCATCCGCTACCATATCTTCGGGCTCGATTTCGCCTACCTGCTGCCGGCGAACAGGCAGCGCAGCCCGCTGGAGAACACGCTGCGTTTCTCCTTGTTCTTCCGGTTTCAGCAACTGAGAGCCTGAGCGTATCTTTGCGCGTGCCCGCAGAAGAATTTTTATTCAATCCTGATCTCCCATTCATCAAAGAAGGCGTGCGCGGCAACCGTGTGCTCGACGGCCGCTTCATGAATGCGGACAACATGCAGCCCGTGGGCTTCGGCTCGGTGCTGCGCTGGGCCTTCACGGCGAACCCGCAGCGTGCGGAAAAAAAAGCGGATACGTTCCGCCTGCCGGTCAAAAACGATCCGCGCATTTTCACGAAGAAAAACGACGCCTTCTGCTGGCTGGGCCACGCCGCTTTTTTATTCCGCCTCGACGGAAAATTATTGCTCACCGACCCCTGCCTCGATTCTTCGATGGGCCTGAAGCGCCTGGTGACGCAGCCTTTCCCGCTGGAGAATTTTCGCGAAGTGGACTACGTGCTCATCACGCACACGCACCGCGATCACGTGGACGAAAGCAGCATCCGCAAATTGCTGCGCGTAAAGCCGGAGCTGCATTTTCTCGCGCCGCTGCGAACAGGAAAATTACTGCGCAGCTTCGGCGTGAAGCACATCACGGAAGCCGCCTGGTACCAGCGTTTCAGCAACGTGCCCGAACCGGAAATTATTTTTCTTCCCGCCCGGCACTGGAGCCGCCGCTGGATGCACGACACGAACCTCGATCTCTGGGGCAGCTACTACCTGCGCAGCAAAAGCAGCAACATTTACTTCGCCGGCGACACGGCCTATGGCGCGCATTTTTCAGAGCTCGGAAAACTTTTCCCGCAAACGAAATACGCGTTCTTCCCCATCGGCGCTTACAAGCCCGAATGGATGATGAAGCGCGCGCACACCAGTCCGCAGGAAGCTGTGCAGGGTTTCCACGAGCTCGGCGCGCAGGTCTTTATCCCCATGCATTTCGCCACGTACGATCTTTCAAACGAGCCGATCAGCGAGCCGCTGCGCACGATAAAAGAGCTGAAACAAAACGGTACGCTGAAGGGCGAACTGCTGACGCCTGCGGTTGGCGAAACAGTTTTCTTATAAGAAATGAATACCGACCAACGAATAACCAGTAACGAATAACATTTACCCGTGCATCCCGGCCAGATCTCCATCACCGATTTCTCCTACGATTTGCCCGAGGCACGCATCGCGCAGCACCCGCTTCCCGAGCGCGACGCATCGAAGCTGCTCGTTTACCGGGAAGGAAAGATCAGCGACACGATCTTCAAAAATATTGCGGAAGAATTACCGGCGGATACTTTGCTCGTGTTCAACAACACCCGCGTGATCCACGCGCGCCTGGAATTTTTCCGCGATACCGGCGGACGCATCGAAGTATTCTGCACGGAACCGGTGGAGCCGGCGGAGGTGCAGCAGCTGATGAAGCAGGCCTCTTCCTGCAAAATGAAATGCATGATCGGCAACCTGAAAAAATGGAAGCCGGGAGAACTGCTCGGGAAAAAATTGCGCATCGGCGAAGAGGAAATTTTGCTGCGCGCTGACTTATTATCCGTTGAAGGCGATCTGCCGCTCGTGCAGTTCAGCTGGACGCCGGCGCACTTTTCTTTTGCGGAGATCGTGGAAGCTGCGGGCCTGCTGCCTTTGCCGCCGTACATGAAGCGCGAGGCGGAAGCGGAGGACGAGGAGCGCTATCAAACCGTCTACGCGCAGCATCAAGGTTCCGTCGCGGCGCCGACGGCGGGCTTGCATTTCAGCGAGAGCGTGCTGCAGCAGCTGCGCGAAAAAAATGTGCGGTTCGAATACGTTACGCTGCACGTGGGCGCGGGCACGTTCAGGCCGGTGAAAAGCAAAACGATGTCCGGCCACGAGATGCACCGCGAGCAGATTTTAGTTCCGCGCTCGCTCGTGGAGCAATTGGCGCGCAATGAAAAACGCAGTACCTGCGCCGTCGGCACCACGGCCCTGCGCACGCTCGAAAGCCTTTACTGGTTCGGCAGGAAATTAATGCTGAATCCCGGCAAGCACTTCGATGAATTGTTCGTGGCCCAGTGGGAGCCGTACGAAGACAGCGCCGTCGTGCCGCCCGCCGTCGCCTTCCGCACGCTGCTCGACTGGATGCGCGAGAACGGGAAAGAAACGCTGCGCGGCAGCACTGCCCTGCTCATCGCGCCGGGCTATGAATTCAAAACGGCGAATGCGCTGATCACGAATTTTCACCAGCCGCAGAGCACGCTGCTGTTATTGGTGGCGGCGTTCGTGGGGGAAGATTTCCGGAAGATCTACGATTATGCGCTGGAGAATGATTTTCGTTTTCTCAGCTATGGCGACAGCAGTTTACTATTCAGATAATCTGATCTTTGCCGCGCGTTTTTCCAGCTTCTTTTCATATTTCGTCATCCAGCTGAAACAAGCAATTTCTTGTATACGAAACGTTCTATACCCGAGCCATTTGGCTTTTGGATCGATCAGGCGAACGCGAACATCCGTGCGCGTGACCCCAATGACTTGGCCGACGCTATATTTTTTGTCATCATCTTTTGCAAAAAAAGCCACAAGGCCATTCCGCTCCAAAAGTTTCAGGCAAGAATAAAAAGTGCTCACCTTTTCCAGGGGAAGATTAATATCTGCAGATTCCGAGATTACGTGGCGCCGCTCTTCTTTAGTCTATAAACGATATCGAGAAAGTTTGCCGCTGCGAAAAATGGTGAAGCCGTCAAATTTTTTTGCTGTTGCGTCAAAATTATGCAGGAGGAGAATTTGCTTGTTGAACTTCAGGCACCGGCCGGTCCAAATAAAATCGGACTGGAAGTCCAGATCAAGCAGTTGATTCGACAAGGCAGAGGCTTTTTTCATATCAGTCCCCCCGCTCCAGCTGAAAAATCTCCTCCACGCTCGTGCCGAACGCCTTCGCCATCTTCAGCGCCAGCACCGTCGAGGGCGTGAACTTTCCTGTCTCGATCGAGTTCACCGCCTGCCGCGACACGCCGATCTTGTCTGCGAGATCCGCCTGCGTCCAGTTCTTCTTCGCGCGCTCGACCTTAATCGTGTTTTTCATCGCCCATGTATTTTCTCCGCGAGATGAAAATGCCGAGGGTGTAGAACGTGAAAAAGTAAGGCACGAGATGCCGGTAGCTCCAGTCTTCCTTCTTCAGCGTCACGACCAGGTCGAGCAGGCCGAGCACCATGAGCATCAGCAGGCTCAGCGAAAACGCGATCACCGCCGCTTCCAATTGGATAGCGCGCTCGACCTCGTCCATGCCTTTGATCCCGCGGATGAAATGCCAGAGAAAATAAGCGAAGGCTAAGGCAGGTAAAAAGGCGAGCACGAAGCCCAGCGTTTTCGAAGGAGAGAATTCTTTCACGACGATCAGGCAAACAATGTAGCTGACGGCCCAGATCAAGCCGGAGAACAGGACCATGCGTGACGATGGTTTTGATTTTGCTTCCATGATGCGGTTGGTTTTTGATTCAGCACAAAGATAGGTATACCTTTCTAAAAGTCAAGTAAACTTTACATAAAGACCAGTATTATAGACTTTGCGTAAAACGGAATGATTAAATTATGTTGTTTACTTCCTCGCCCTTCGGCCAGGGGTGTCCATCGGAAACGATCTTGTCTTTCGTGCGGAGTTTGTTTAAGCGGTTCAGGGTCGGCAAAAGAATCTACGGATGAAAAGCTCGATGATCCCTTGAAAAGCTGCTGACGGGAAAGCCCGGAGATTGCTTGCTTTACTCTTCGCTTCCCGCCGATATTTTCCTAACTTTACCCGACACCGCATTCAAAAACGTTAGTGCATGTTCAACAGCAAAAACAATGGCATGTCGAGAAACGCCCCCGCTGAAGGCGCATCGGTCAATATGATCGGCGCCGGCACCACCATCGAAGGCGACATTAACTCCGGCAGCGACATCCGCGTCGACGGAACCGTGAAAGGAACGATCAATACGCGCGGCAAGCTCGTGGTCGGCCCTTCGGGTGTGATCGAAGGCGAGGTCTCCTGCCAGAACGCCGACGTCTCGGGCAACATCCGCGGCAAGATGTCCGTAGCCGAATTGCTCGCGCTCAAATCCACCGCCAAGCTCGCCGGCGAGATCGCCGTAGGCAAGCTGGCCATCGAGCCGGGCGCCGATTTTTCCGGAACCTGCAGCATGGGCGGCGTGGTAAAAGACATCAAGCATGCAGCAGCAGGAAAACCGGCCGAAGCCCGGGAGCTCGAAGAAAAAACAGCTTAACAGCTACGCGCGCTACGGCGCCATGGGCCTGCAGATGGCGGCCATCATGGTGCTGGGCACCTGGTTCGGCTACTGGCTCGACAAAAAAATGGGCAACGTGAAGTTCCCGGCTTTTACGCTCGTTTTTTCCCTGCTGTCCGTGTTCGCTGCGATCTATTATTTCGTCAAAGATTTCATCAAAAAAAAATAGCGCGACCCCTGCGCAAAACGAATACTGAAAAAGAAGTTCGCTGCATGACGAAGTAAAAATCGGCTTCGGGATCGGTGTTTCTTGCCCGGTGTTCTTCCGTTCAGATTCGTTCTCATTCCTTTCCAGCCGCATGCGCCTCCTGCTGCTCTCGCTCCTGCTTCCCATCGCCCTGCGCGCGCAGCACTTCGATGATTTCTGGGAAAGCTCCAATTCCCGCCAGGCCGTGCTTGCGCTTTCCGCCGGGAGCTTCGCCTCCGATCTCGCGCTGGTGAACAAGCAGCTTTCGCTTTACGGCGCGGCGGCACAGCTCGGCGAAACGTACCAGGCCATCGGCATCGACGGCGCCGGGTGCCGCAGCCGTTTGGGAAAAGCCTTCGACTACGGCTTCAGCGTGCAGGCCGTGCTGCCGCAGCGCGTGGCGATAGGCGCGCGGGAAGAAGCGTTCCGCTTCACGGGCTGGCAGGCGATGCTGCATCATTTCGGAAAAGATGTGATGCCGGGAAAAACGTTCGCCTTCATCGTTACGCCCGGCATCAGCTTCGGCAGCCTGCGCATCCGCCGCCGCCTCGAGCCCGGCGAAAACCTGCTCTACAGGAATCCTTTCATCGCGCCGTACGCTGCGGCGGAATTGCGCATGGTGGTTTGGAACATCGCGTTGGGCGTACGCGCGAGCTATCGTTTCGATCTTTCGAAAGACACCTGGAAACGCGACGTGGATAATCTCTCGGAGCTGCCCGGCGCGAAGAATCATGGATTGGGGATCCAGGTGTTTGTCGGACGCGGGTATAAGCGGGAGTGATGATGCGGGCCCCGATTTTCATTTTGCTTTTCCTGGTCGTCGCACAAAATGCGCGCGCGCAATTCCTGACCGATTATGCAAGCGGGTACGGCAGCATCAATTTCGGAGCCGGGTTTTTCCAGGCGGATCTTTCCCCCTTGCGCGATCATTTCAATAAAACGTACGGACGCACGTTCATCAACGATCGCATGCAGGCGCTGAGCGTTTTTTCCAGCGGCTCGGCTGTTCTTAGCGGACGAAATGGCTACGCCGTTTTCGACGGGCATCTTCGCTTTTCGCGTTTTCAGCCGCAGGAGATCAGCATCAGCGACAGCCTGCAGTTCAGTTTCGGCGGTTGGGAGCTGGGCCTCGGTTATTTCGGAAAAGATGTTTTTTTCTTCTCCGATATTTTCGATCTGCAGATCAGTCCCGGCTATTCCTTCGGCCGCCTGAAGCTGCATCAGCGGGGCGAGGCCGGCAAGCGCAGCTACGGCAATAAAATTTCCGCACCGAAAATTTGCGCGGAAGCGCGCCTGCGTTTTGGAGAATTCACCTTCGGCCTGCGCGGCGAATACCTGCACGACCTGTCGCGGATACGCTGGGTTCCCGAGCACGCCGATCTTCCCGCGCTGCCGGGAACGCGTGCCCGCGGCTGGATGCTGCAAGGCTTTATCGGTCTGAGCGGTGCGCGAAAAAGTTTTTGACGTCGTACCTTCCCCGCATGAAGCGCATCGCATTCCTGCTGCTCATCCTCTCGCTGAAATGTTCTGTAACGTACGCGCAATCCTTCCGCGCAGGCTTTACCTCCGGCCATGCGAGCAGCAACCTGGCCGCCGGCTGGATGCAGCCGCGCATCGACGATCTGCGCGGACATTTCGAAACGAATTACGGGCGAAAATTTTTTGACGAGCGTTTGTACTGCGGCGGCTTCCTGTTCCGCGGCCCCGCCGTTTCGAATGTTGAGGGAGCTTATGACGCCATGGTGCAGGTGCTGCTCGTCGTTCCCCAAGCGGAGAGCGTGCACGACAGCTTGCGTTTTCGTCTCGGCGGCTGGCAGCTGGGCACCGCGTTTTTCGGGAAAGATGCATTGTGGTTTTCCGAAATCTTCGATCTCATCATCGCGCCCGGCTGGTCGTTCGGCAATTTTCACCTGCGCCGCTGGGACGACGATCGCCGCAGCCGCTACACGAATCCCTTCGTGGGCCCGAAGCTCTCGGCGGAATTCCGCGTCAACATCAAGCGCTTCACCCTCGCCGCACGCGGCGAATATTTGTACGATCTCACCGATCCCATCTGGAGGCGCAAAACGGATTTCATGCCGGTGCTTCCCTGGACGTACAACCGCGGCCTGCAGCTGACGGCTTCCATCGGCTGGACGCTGAAAGAAGAAAAGCAGGACGCCAGCTCGGCCGAATGAAATTTCCGGTAAGACGCAGGGTGAGAATGCGCACCGGCAAACCGCGGGGATCAATCGTTTCGGAATACGCTACCTTTGCCGCGTGAATTCTTTCGTCCGCTTAGGCATCTTCTCCGCCATTCTCGCCGCCGGCCTTTTTGCCTGGAATCATTTTGCGCCGCCGCAGAACACGCACCCGCTGAGCTGGGGCATCCTCGCTTTCTTCATCCTCATCACCGCCTTCATCGATTTCCTGCTCACCCGCCCCGGCCGCAGCCCGCAAAGCTTCGTCCGCACCTTCATGGCCGTAACTACTTTAAAGCTGTTTCTCTTCCTGCTCATACTCGTCCTCTACGCGTTTGTCGACCGCGAAGGAGCCTTCGTGTTCATTTTTCATTTTCTCGTCTTTTACCTGCTGTTCACCGCCTTCGAAGTGGCCGTGCTCATGCGGCATTTCAGGCCGAAGAGCTGAGCGATTTGCTCAAAAAAATATCGCGGGAAATCTTTCTTATAAAGGAATGAAATGTCTAAGTTTGCACCGGATTTTCCGGATCAAATCGCAACAGTCTCCGCAATGTATTCAGGATCAATGTTTTGCACTCGCTTTTTCTCCCGCATCGGCCTGTTTTTCAGCCTTTTCATTTTACCGGTTTTTGCCTTCGCGTATGACGGCGACAACGTGCGTCCCGGCGTAAAGGACAAGTCGATCGAAGAGGCGCAAAGCATGTCTTCGGAACCCGAAGCGAAAGCGGCGAAATTCAACGCCGGCGAAATGATCACCGAGCACATTTCCGACGCGCACGACTGGCACCTCTGGGGCCACACGCACATTCCCCTGCCCGTGATCGTGTACACCGACAAGGGCATTGAAATGTTTTCCTCGGGCAATTTCATCAATCACGAGACGCACGAACATCAGCCCTACCCCGGCAAGCATTACACTTACGCGCTGCATCACAACAAAGTGATCGTCGTCGACCCGATCACCGGTGACGAAGACGAAGCCGCCACGCACAGCCTCATCGATTTCTCCATCACCAAAAATGTCGTAACGATCTTCATCGTGCTCGGCCTGCTCTGCTGGATGGTGATCTCCGTGGCCCGCTCCTACACGCGCCGCGCCGGCCAGGCGCCCAAAGGCCTGCAGTCGTTCATCGAGCCCCTGATCCTCTTCGTGCGTGATGACATCGCCAAAGCCAGCATCGGCAAAAAGTACGAGCGCTATGTGCCCTACCTGCTCACGATCTTCTTCTTCATCTGGATCGGCAACCTGATGGGCCTGATCCCGGTCATCGGCGGAGCGAACATGACGGGCAACATCGCCGTGACGATGACGCTCGCGCTGTTCACCTTCATCATCGTTACCATCAGCGCGAACAGCCACTACTGGCGCCACGTGTTCGCCATGCCCGGTGTTCCCATCGGCGTGCTCTTCATCCTGACGCCCATTGAAATTCTCGGCGTGTTCCTGCGGCCCTTCGTACTGATGATTCGTCTTTTTGCGAACATCACCGCGGGTCACATTATCGCGCTGTCCTTCTTCAGCATGATCTTCATCTTCGGTGAAATGAATGCAGGAGTGGGTTGGGGCGTAGGTGTGTTCTCCTGGGCCTTCGTAGTGTTCATGACCGTGCTCGAATTGCTCGTGTGCTTCCTGCAGGCTTACGTGTTCACGCTGCTGACGGCCATCTATATCGGCTCTGCCGTTGAAGAAGGCCACCACGACGATCACCATGCGCACGATGCGTATGCGGAAACGCCGGAGCACGAGGCGAAAGCCGCTATTGTTTAAGAATTCTTTGTTTAACCTAAATAACAATTACCATGATTGACGCAATTATGCTTCAAACTGCCCAGGAAGCTTACGGCGCCTCCATCGGTCTCGGCTACGGTGTAGCTGCGCTCGGTGCCGGCGTTGCAGCTCTCGGCGCAGGCGTCGGTATCGGCCGCATCGGCGGCAGCGCGCTCGAATCGATCGCGCGCCAGCCGGAGATGGCAGGCGATATTCGCGCCAACATGATCCTGACCGCCGCCCTCGTTGAAGGCGCAGCCTTCTTCGCGATGGTGGTCGGCCTGCTGGTGATCTTCACGAAGTAATCGGCAAGCGGAATGAATTTCCCGCTCGCGCAGCGGTTGGCTGCACGAGCGGGATTTCAAAAAGAAATGAACGAGCGAAAACTCACGAGATAAAAACAAGCATCAAATGGATTTAGTAACACCGGCACTTGGATTGACCTTTTGGATGGTCATCAGCTTTTTGACGGTCTTTTTCCTGCTGGCGAAGTTCGCCTGGAAGCCGATCCTCAAAATGATCCGCGAGCGCGAGAAGTCGATCGAAGACGCACTCGCTTCCGCTGAAAAAGCCAAGCTCGAAATGGCCGCCCTGCAGTCGGACAACGAGCGCATCATCGCAGAAGCCCGCGGCGAGCGCGACCGCCTGCTGAAGGAAGCCCGCGAGATGAAGGACGCCATCGTGGGCGAAGCAAAAACGAAAGCGCAGGCCGAAGCCGAAAAGATCATGACCGCGGCCCGCGAGTCGATCCACAATGAGAAGATGGCCGCCATCACCGACCTGAAGAACCAGGTGGCGCAGCTCTCCATCGACATCGCCGAGAAGATCCTCAAGCAGGAGCTCTCCAGCGAAGACAAGCAAAAAGCGCTCATCAACAACCTGCTGCAGGACGTAAAGCTGAACTGAGATGAGGGAAACACGCGTATCGCACCGCTATGCCAAATCGCTGATCGATCTCGCCCTTGAAAAAGACGAGCTGGAGAAGGTGCATGCCGACATGCAGCTCATCCTGAAAACCATCCGCGACAACCGTGACCTGGAATTGCTGCTGAAAAGCCCGATCGTGAAAACGGACAAGAAGCAGCAGATCCTCAACGCCATTTTCGGCGGCAAGCTCAGCGTCATCACCGGTGAGTTCATCAACATCATCACCCGCAAGCGCCGCGAAGCCCAGCTCGAAGCCATCGCCGAATCCGTCGAGTCGCAATACCGCAAGCACAAGCACATACTAACCGCGGTTATTACCACGGCTTCCGGCCTCGACGACAACCTGCGCAAAAAAGTGCTCGAGATCGTGAAGCAGAATACGAAGTCGGAAGTGGAGCTCGTGGAAAAGATCGACAAAGAGCTCATCGGCGGTTTCATCCTTCGCGTCGGCGACCAGCAGGTCGACTCCAGCATCATCCGGCAAGTGCGGAATCTCGAACGCGCCTTCAGTGAAAACCCCTACATAAAAGAGTACTAGTAAGGGCCGCGTTTTGACGCGGCCCCCGCTACCAGTCAAGTATATACATACCAAAAGAAACAAGAAAAAAATATATAGATCATGGCAGAAGTAAAACCGGCAGAAGTCTCCGCCATCCTTCGTCAGCAACTGGCAGGCTTTAAATCGGCCAAAGAAATGGAAGAAGTGGGTACCGTGCTCCAGGTGGGTGACGGCATCGCCCGCATCTACGGTCTTTCCAACATCCAGTACGGCGAGCTCATCGAATTCGAAAACGGCCTGCGCGGCATCGCGCTCAACCTCGAAGAAGACAACGTGGGCGCCGTGTTGCTCGGCAAATCCGGCGATATCCATGAAGGTTCGGTCGTGCGCCGCACCGGCAAGATCGCCTCGATCAACGTAGGCGAAGGCATGGTGGGCCGCGTGGTCGACACCCTCGGCCAGCCCATCGACGGCAAAGGCCCCATCAAAGGCGATCTGTACGAAATGCCGCTCGAGCGCAAAGCGCCCGGTGTGATCTTCCGCCAGCCGGTGAACGAGCCGCTGCAGACCGGCCTGAAAGCCGTCGACGCGATGATCCCCATCGGCCGCGGACAGCGCGAGCTGGTGATCGGCGACCGCCAGACGGGCAAGACGGCCGTTTGCCTCGATGCCATCATCAACCAGAAAGAATTCTACGACCGCGGCGAGCCCGTGTATTGCATCTACGTTGCTATCGGGCAGAAAAGCTCTACGGTAGCCAACGTGGTGCGCGTGCTCGAAGAGCGCGGCGCAATGCCTTATACCGTGGTCGTTGCCGCATCCGCTGCCGATCCGGCCCCGATGCAGTTCTACGCGCCCATGGCCGGCGCCGCCATCGGCGAGTTCTTCCGCGACACCGGCCGCCCCGCGCTGATCGTGTACGATGATCTCTCCAAGCAGGCCGTCGCTTACCGCGAAGTGTCGCTGCTGCTGCGCCGTCCTCCCGGACGCGAAGCGTATCCCGGCGACGTGTTCTACCTGCACAGCCGCCTCCTCGAGCGCGCAGCGAAAGTGATCAACAACGACGAGATCGCGCGCAGCATGAACGACCTGCCCGAATCGATCAGGCACCTCGTGAAAGGCGGCGGATCGCTGACGGCTCTCCCGATCATCGAAACGCAGGCCGGCGACGTGTCCGCCTACATTCCCACCAACGTGATCTCGATCACCGACGGGCAGATCTTCCTCGAGTCGAACCTGTTCAACTCGGGCGTGCGTCCCGCCATCAACGTCGGTATCTCGGTATCGCGCGTAGGCGGTAATGCGCAGATCAAGTCGATGAAAAAAGTGGCCGGCACCCTGAAGCTCGACCAGGCGCAGTACCGCGAGCTCGAAGCGTTCGCCAAGTTCGGTTCCGACCTCGACGCCACTACGAAAGCCGTGCTCGACAAGGGCGCGCGCAACGTAGAGATCCTCAAGCAGGGCCAGTACTCGCCGCTGCCGGTGGAAGAGCAGATCGCCATCATCTACTGCGGCACGAAGAACCTGCTCCGCAACGTGCCCGTGAACAAGGTGCGCGAGTTCCAGGACGATTTCCTGGCCTACCTGCGCAACAAGCACGCCGACACGCTGAAAGATCTGAAGGCCGGCAAGTTCGACGACAACATCACCGGAGTCCTCGAAGCCGCCGCCAAGGACCTGAGCGCACGCTATAAGTAGATTCACGTAAGGGCGGCGATCCGTCGCTGTTTTGCGAAGTCACAATCATTGAAAGGATCCCGAAAGGCATTCTGAACTAGATACAACACATGCCCAGTCTAAAGGAAGTCCGAAACCGCATCACCTCCGTCAACTCGACGCAGCAGATCACCAGCGCCATGAAAATGGTGTCGGCGGCCAAGCTGCGCCGCGCGCAAGACGCGATCACGCAGATGCGACCGTACGCCAACAAGCTGCGCGAAATACTGGAAAACCTCAGCGGCAGCCTCGACAGCAACGAAGGCCAGTATTCGAAGCAGCGCGACGTGAAGAAAGTGCTGCTGGTGGCGATCACCTCCAACCGCGGCCTCTGCGGCGCCTTCAACGCCAACGTGACGCGCCGCATCTCGATCATGGTGCGCGACGAATACAAAAATGCGAAGGTCAGCGTGCTGCCCATCGGCAAAAAAGGCGGCGACTTCTGCCGCAAAATGAATTTTCCCGCCGTATTCCCTGAGCTCGGCAACCTGAACGAGCTGTTCGACGGGCTGAGCTTCGCGCGCGTGGCGCCCGTGGCCGAACGCATCATGAAATCGTTCGCCGACGGCGAGTACGACAAAGTGGTGCTCATCTACAACCAGTTCAAGAACGCCGCCGTGCAGATCAACACCGCCGAGCAGTTCCTGCCCGTGGTCGCCGCAAAAACGGAAAGCAAAAAAGGGTCGAAGACGGATTACATGTTCGAGCCCACCCGCGAAGAGATCGTGCAAGACCTTATTCCGCGCTCGTTGAAAACGCAGCTTTACAAAGCCCTGCTCGACTCCTGGGCTTCGGAGCACGGCGCGCGCATGACGGCCATGCACAAAGCCACCGACAATGCGAAGGAGCTTCTCCGTTCGCTGCGCATCAGCTACAACAAAGCCCGCCAGGCCGCCATCACCAACGAGATCCTCGAGATCGTGGGCGGTGCGGAAGCGCTGAACAACTAAAACAGGTTTTTTCCTGGAAAGCACCCGGTCCGCAAAGGCCGGGTGCTTTTATTTTGGACTGGACAGGTGCGGCTGCTTTCGGGGGGTAATGTTCCGGCAGCGGCGGCATGGTTTTTCGAGCAGGCGGAACGCAGGGGTATATTATTTCTAAACACCGACCCAACGCCTGCTCTTTTTCCTGCGTATTCTCATGTAGGCAAACCAATTTCATATTTCTTCCATCGTAATACTTTTTTCCATGAAAAGAACGGCTACACTTCTTTCACTGTTGTTCCTGTTGTGCTTCGCGTCAGCTCGCGCGCAGCAGGTGAGCATTTCTTATTCTTCCGAAAGCGGCGTCAATTGTCCCACACCCGCCTCGTATGGCTTGTACGTGCAAGGCGAGACGACCGGCTATCTTCCCGGCGATTCGGTCGACCTGTTCGTCGATTACGGTGACGGCAATACCGGCACCCTGACGACCCCGATGTGGTTCAACCCGCCTTACCCGGCTTATTTCGGAGCGAACTTCTCGCATACGTATATGCTGCCGGGATTCTACACGGTGACTTACATCGCCACCGGCCCGAACGGCGCGGCGGATACGCTGACCTCTACCGTGATGATCGCCGGCACCTGCAACAACATTACCGGCAAAGTGTACGTGGACATGAACAGCGATTGCGCGTACAATACCGGCGACGCGGCTTTGCAGTCGATGAGCGTGCAGCTGCTGTACAACGGTGAGCTCGTGGCTTACGGCTACACCGACGCAAGCGGCAATTACCAGATCTCCGCGCTTACAGGATACAGCTACGAGCTGACGTTCCAGAACCAGAGCCTGCCGAATTTCGCTTACAGCTGCGGATCGGCCGATACGATGAGCCTGACCTTGTCGACGACCGCAACGATGAACTTCGTGGTGGCGGATGCGAATACGGTCACGGTCGCGTACGCTGGAGATACGCTCGGGCCCTTTTATTGTCCTTCGCCGGCCCCGGTCACGTTCATGGTCTCGGGCCAGATGACAGGCTACCCGGTCAACGATTCGATGGAAGTTTATGTCAATTTCGGCGACAGCCAGGATACGACGTTCAACGTGGCTCAGTGGAGCAACGGGTACTGGACTTCTATCTGGGCCACGATCACGCACACTTACTCCGCGCCCGGCAACTACAACCTGATGTACGTCATCACCGGCCCCGACGGAACGTCCGATACGCTGATCGTTCCGAACGACGTGATCGTGAGCGACAGCTGCGGCAACATCGCCGGTAAAATTTATCTCGACGCGAACAGCAATTGCACGTACGACCAGGGCGAAAGTCTCGTTGCAGGTTACTATGTCTACGCGCAGCTTCCGAACGGCAGCTACCAGCCCACGTATACGAACATCAACGGCGAATATTTTTTCAACCTGCCCCTGGGCTCGGCCACGGTGAACATTCCCACCACCAACATTTACGGCTACATGCCCGATTGCCCGGCCTCCGGCTCGCAGAGCGTGACCGTCACGACCGGCACGACCTATGCTGATTTCTCGCTGACCTGCAACACCACCGGCTTCGATCTTTCCGCGGGCCTGAGCGGCTGGGGATTCCGCCCCGGGCAGCCGGCTTACCTGCACGCCTGGTACAGCAATATTTCGTGCACGCCCGTTTCGGGAACGGTGACCATCACGCTCGATCCGCAAACGAACTATGTCGGCATGTGCGACACGACGAACCTGCCCACGGTGGTGAGCAACACGCTAAGCTGGAGCTTCAGCAATTTATCGATCACCGGCTACTGGTACTGGTGGAACTCGGTGATCAACTGCATCCAGCTCACCACCGACAGCACCGCGCAGATCGGCGACACCGTGTGCTTCACGATCACGATCACGCCCACCACGGGCGACCTGGATCCTTCGAACAACACGGAGACCGTATGCTACGAAGTGCGCAACTCCTGGGATCCGAACATGAAGCAGGTATCGCCCGAAGGGCTCGGCAGCACCGGCAACGTGGCGCCGAACACGACGTTCACCTACACGATCCATATCCAGAACATGGGCAACGCGCCCGCGCTCGACATCACGGTGATGGATACGCTCGATGCCGATCTTGATATTACCTCATTGCAAATTCTCGGCAGCAGCCACTTCATGCAGCCCGACGTGATCGGCAGCGACGTGCTGCGTTTCCACTATCCCGGCATCAACCTGCCCGACAGCGCGAGCAACGAACCCGCGAGCCACGGCTGGGTGCAGTACCGCATCAAAGCGAAACCGAACCTGGCGAATTTCACGCCGATCGAGAACACCGCGCACATTTATTTCGATCTCAATCCCGCGGTAGTGACGAATACGACGCTGAACACGATCGACTACGGCCTCGGGATCGTCAACCCGATCGTGCGCGCTTCGGTGATCGCATTCCCGAATCCCGCGGACGAGCAGGTGCAGCTGCATTTCGAGCAAGCTTTTGAAGGCAGCCTGCAGCTGGTGGACATGCTGGGCCGCGTGGTGCTCACGCAGCACATCCCCGGCTCGCGCGCAGCGATCATCGACGTGAAAAAATTAGCGGACGGCATGTACACGCTCGTGCTGAACGGCGAACAGGCCACGATGACGAAGAAATTTTTGGTCTCGCACCGCTAGAAACCGTTCCTTGAACAGGTAAGCGGCTCACGCCGCGATGCCTTGAAATACTTAAGAGACAAGGCTGCCCCACCTTTGGACAGGTAAGAACCTGGGCGGTTTTGTTGGTGAGACCATGGTGTGTGTCTCACCTTTGTACCAGGCGAACATAACTCCAAATCTGTTCGCCTGGTTTTTCTTCGAAAAAAGTGGCAGAAGTTCCGCGTGTTTTCCAGCACAGCCACGAACAAAGTCCCGCAGCGCGTCAGCCTCCTTCGCCTGCGGGACTTGTTTTTAGCGCTAGGTGCTAAGCTCTTTTCAGGAAAGCTTGTCCGTGAGCAAACGGATCTCGATGGCGGGGGAAACTTTTTCGTACAGGATGTTGTACACTGCTTCGGTGATCGGCATCGCTACGTTGTAGCGGCTGTTGATCTCGTGGATGCAGCGCGCGGCGTAGTACCCTTCGGCGATCATGTTCATCTCCAGCTGCGCCATTTTCACCGAGTAGCCTTTGCCGATCATCGCGCCGAACATGCGGTTGCGGCTGAACTGCGAATAAGCGGTCACCATTAAGTCGCCGAGATAAGCGCTGCTCTTGATGTCGCGGTCGATGGGATGCACGGCGCCGACGAAGCGCTCGATCTCTTGAATGGCGTTGGCGATGAGCACCGCCTGGAAATTATCGCCGTAGCCCAGGCCGTGGCAAATGCCGGAAGCGAGCGCGAACACGTTTTTCAGCACGGCGGAATATTCGGTGCCGTAAATATCGTCGGAGACGGTGGTGCGGATGTAGCGGCACGAAAGCTTCTCCGCCACGTGCTGCGCCTGCTCGGCGCTCTGCGATGCGACGGTGAGATAGGAAAGTTTTTCCATCGCCACTTCTTCCGCGTGGCAAGGGCCGGTGATCACGCCGATGCGCTCGAAAGGAATTTCAAAATGCGTGTTGAAATATTCGCCCACGATCAGGTTCGGGCCGGGCACGATGCCCTTGATGGCCGAGAAAATAATTTTGTCCCTGAAATCGTTCGCCGTCAATCCTTCCAATGACTCCGCGAGAAAAGCAGCCGGAACGGCCATGATGAGCACTTCGGAAGCGGCGAGGGCCGCGCGCAGGTCGGTGTGCAGCGCGATGCTGTCCGTATGCAGCTCCACCGAGCTGAGGTAATTCGGGTTGTGCCTGTATTTGCGGATGTACTCGACGGTTTCGGGCTTGCGGATCCACCATTGGATTTGCGAACCGTTTTTCGACGCGTTGTCGCACAGCATTTTCACGATAGCCGTAGCCCAGCTTCCGCCGCCGATCACACCGATGCGTTTCTGTCCGCCCATGTGCGCGAAAATAGGAAAAGAATCGGGGTTGCTCCGCAAGCGGGGAGTGATTGTTGACGTTTGATCGTTGATGTTGGATGTGAAAAATGCCATCAACGCCAACCATCAGCAATCAAACATCAAAACATGGAGCAAATGCAAGCGAAGCAACCCCGCCTCAATACGGCAGCGGTTCCATCGCCGGCGCGTAATCCTTCTGCGGGCCGTAGATCACACGGCTGCCGCGGATCACGCGGATGATCACGTCGTCGACGTGCGCGGCGGCGTCGCGATCGTTGAAGAAGTAGATGCGGATCTCGTCGTCGCTGCGGAGCTCCTTGTACATGCGCACGGCGTAGAACATTTTTTCCCAGTTGCCGTAGCTGTGGAAAATGTTGTCGTAGCTGCGGCCGGTCCACAACAGCAAACTGTCGCCGCGTCGGAATTCGATCACGGCCACGGGAGAAGAGCCGCTGTCCGCCAGCACGCGCGCCTCCACCGTGATGAAATCATCGGGCGACTTCACGATGCCGCCGATCTTCCCCGAATAGATCGGGCCGTAGACGTGATCGGGTTTTGCCAGTCGCAAGGCGCGCTGGCCGCTGAAGACCGGCGTGTCGCTGAGCGTGTGCAGGTTGTCGCGCCAGCCTTTCGGCGGAGAAACTTCGAAGGATTCTTTCGCGGTGAACACCGTGTCGTTGGGCTGCGCGCTCGTCGTGGGCTTTTTCGAGAAGAGCCAGCTTTCGGAGTTGAAATAAAAATTGCGCTCGACGAGGTACGGGTATTTTTCGCGGATGAGATAAAGAATGTCCATCGAGGGCGCGCGCGTGCTCCACACGTAGGAGAAATAATCCGTGTTGCTGTTCTGCACGAGCTGCCGGAAATCGTACAGCTGCGCAGCCCCGTCGTTGAAGGTCGCGGCCATCCGGGGATGCCAGTTCATGCGGTCGAAATAATACCCGATGAAATGATCGCCGTCGAAATTCCCGGTGAAGGTGATGTTCTTCTCCCCGAAGCGCTTCGACCATTCCTGCATGTTCACCGCGAGGTCTTTCACGCGGCCGAAATGATCGCTGAGCTTGTAATGTTTCTCCAGCACCGTGCTGCCCACGGGCACCAGCGCGAAAACGATCACGACCAATCCCGCCGCATTGTGCACCTCGCGCAAACCCGAAAAAAGCAGCATCAGCAGAAACGGCATGCTGAACAGCAGCACCGAGTGCTGCAGCACGGGGTTGCGCGCTACGGAATAAATGTACCCGATCAGCAGCGGGAGAATGAACCAGGCCGCCGCGACCAATTGAAAACGGTTGAACGTTTTGTTCTTTGCGAGATAATAGATCGAAACGCCCGTGGCCGCTACTACCGCGCCGAGCACGATCCAGGAATTATTGAAGATGAATAAAAGATGCTCTTTGAAAAAAGCCGGCGTCGGTTTCGCCAGCCAGCCGTCCGCGCCGCCCACGCCGCCCTTCGCCAGCTGATCGGCGCTGATGCCCAGGTGCGGGATGAACAGCAGCCCGCCCGCCGCGCAGGCCGCAACGTAAGCTTTCCAGCTCGTTCTGTCAATGAAAAACAAACCGGTGAGCGCAACGATCACGCCGAACAGCACGCTGAAGTAATGCGTGTACAGCGCGCCTGCAAATGACAGCGCGAGCAGGATGAGCACGTGCGGCTTGCGTCCTTTTTCCCCGTCGCTGAGCACGCGCGTCCAGAAAAAAACCATCGCGAGGCAGAACAGCAAGCCGAACGCATACGGCCGCGCGAGCTGCCCGTACATCAATGGAAATTCGCAGCAGGCGAGCACCGCCGCCGTCATCAGCGCGCAGGCGTCGCCGAACCAGCGCCGCGCGATGGCCGCGCCCAGCCAGATGGAAACGATGGACGCCAGCGCGAACGGAAAGCGCACCGCCAGCTCCGATGTGCCGAAAATTTTCGTCCAGAACCAGAGGAAGACCTGCACGAAGGCCGGGTGACCGTCGGGCCGCACGCCGTTCCCGATCATCTCGCCGAAAGTGGAAAAGCGCAAACGCTCCAGCGCGCTCAATTCATCCGCCGTCATCGATACGGTAGCGAGATCGCAGAAACGCAGCACCGCGCCGATCGCGATGAGGGTTCCGAGCAGGAAGTAATAGCGGCTTCGCTTTAGCATGAGTACAAAACGGGTCGCGCATGCGCGACCCGTACGAGGTTTATCTTTCGCTCAGTCTGCTTTTTCAGGCCGCATCTGCGGGAAGAACAGCACGTCCTGTATCGAAGGCTGGTTCGTCATGATCATGGCCATGCGGTCGATGCCGATGCCGATGCCGGCGGTAGGGGGCATGCCGTATTCGAGCGCACGCAGGAAATCGTAATCGATGAACATGGCTTCGTCGTCGCCGCGCTCTTTCAATTTCACCTGGTCTTCGAAACGTTCGCGCTGGTCGATGGGATCGTTGAGCTCGGAGTAAGCGTTCGCCAGTTCTTTTCCGTTCACCATCAATTCGAAGCGCTCCACGAGGCCCGGCTTGCTGCGGTGCTTCTTCGTGAGCGGGCTCATCTCCACGGGATAATCGATGATGAAGGTGGGCTGGATGTAATTGCCTTCGCACTTTTCTCCGAAGATCGCGTCGATGAGCTTGCCGTGCCCCATGCTCTTGTCCACGTGCACGCCGATGCTGTTGCAGGCGTCGCGCAGCCGCGCTTCATCCATGCCTGCCACGTCGAGGCCGGTGAATTCTTTGATCGAATCGTAAATGCTGATGCGCCTGAACGGCGCGGTGAAGTTGATGATCTTGTCGCCGACGGGAACTTCGGTGCTGCCGTGCAAAGCGAGCGCCACTTTTTCGAACATCTCTTCCGTCACGCGCATCATCCATTCGTAATCTTTGTACGCGACGTAGAATTCGAGAATAGTGAATTCCGGGTTGTGCGTGCGGTCCATGCCTTCGTTGCGAAAGTTGCGCGAGAATTCGTACACGCCGTCGAAGCCGCCCACGATGAGGCGTTTCAAATAAAGCTCGTTGGCGATGCGCAGATAGAAGGGCACGTCGAGCGCGTTGTGGTGCGTGACGAAGGGCCGCGCGGCGGCGCCGCCGGGAATGTTCTGCAGAACGGGCGTGTCCACTTCCAGCAGGCCGAGATCGTTCAGGTGCTGGCGCATGGTGTTCACCATTTTCGTGCGCTTGATGAACGTGTCTTTCAGCGCGGGACTGATGACGAGATCGGCGTAGCGCTGGCGGTAGCGGAACTCGGGATCGTGCACCGCGTCGTGCGCTTCGCCGGAGGCGTCTACTTTCACCACCGGCAAAGGGCGCAACGATTTGCAAAGCATTTTCAGCTCGGTGACGTGAATGGTGATCTCGCCGACCTTCGTGGTGAACACGTAGCCGCGCAGGCCGACGATGTCGCCGATGTCGAGCAATTTTTTCCAGAGCTCGTCGTACAGGGATTTGTCTTCGCCGGGGCAGATGTCGTCGCGGCGCACGTAGACCTGGATGCGGCCGGTGCTGTCCTGCAGGCTGGCGAAAGCCGCTTTTCCCATGTCGCGCACGGTCATGATGCGGCCCGCGATGCGGATGTCTTTGTAATTGGTTTTGTCGCGCTCGTAATTCTCATGAATATCCTTCGCCGTGACGTTCACCGGGAACATTTCGGCGGGATACGGGTCAATGCCGAGCTTGCGGATCTCTTCAAGCTTCTGGCGGCGAATCAATTCTTGTTCTGAAAGCGTTGACATGCTGGTGTTTT
>Ga0196978_1000305_pt1 | contig 25309 bp, 22 predicted proteins | sample S3v_2013CmetaG_FD_155491 | JGI IMG/M metagenome (GOLD analysis project Ga0196978, IMG submission 155491) | Soil microbial communities from Anza Borrego desert, Southern California, United States - S3+v_20-13C | ecosystem: Environmental > Terrestrial > Soil > Desert | place: USA: California... | reverse complement strand
CGCGGCCGCTCGCGCCTTTCTCGCGCAGACCCTTCGAGCAGGAGTCCTTGCCCTGCTCGTGACACCAGATGCAGTAGTGCGCCTGATCGAGCGCGCCGGTGAGATCGGTGCCCGAATCGGTGAGCTTGAAGCCCTCGCGCCGGCGAAGCTTGTCCTCGGCGTAGCGATACGCGCGAAAGCCGGCGCTTTCGTCCACGACGGCCGGCACGAGGTGCTGCGGATCGATCTTGTGCGGCGCCTTGAAGAGCACGCCCGCGCGATGTTTGCGCCTTCCCGCCGCGCTGAGCGCCGCCCACGCGGCGTAGCGCAGCGCCACGTCGAGTAGGCTCGCGTTGGCGGCCTCGTCCTTCTGCCATTCGAGGACCTGGCGCGCGAAAACGAGCTCGGTGAGCGGTGCGCCGATCAGGGCTTCGAGCTCCACGGCCAACGCCGCGCCGTCCAGCTGCTCGGCTTCGGCCGTCTTGTACTTGTGCATCGCCTTGCGCTGCACGAAGTTGCGTTTGACGCCATAGAGCGGATTCAGCGCGTGATGCCGCGCGGCGAGCGCTTCGACCTCGTTCTCGATGCCGAACAACCAGCCGATGAACTCATCGACGTGAGGCGCGAGGGCGAGCAGAAGCTCCGACTCCTGCTTCGCGGGGAGTGCGTCGGGCGCGCAGCGCGCGCGCAGCAGCGCCTCCGCGAGCAGCGCGTCGCGCGCGCTCAGGCGGTCGACGAACAGCGCATCGAGCCGTTTTAGCCCTTCGTGATCATAAAGATCGTGCAGTGCGAGGCCCGATTCGGGCGTCGGCACGGTAGCGTTAGACACTCGCGGAGAATTGGAAAAGATTCAATTATAGCAATGGGTTGCGCTTGCTTTAGGCTGCCGCGCGCTATGTTTATGCGGCGAGCGGTGTGATTGCGGGAACGCGCGCGACGGCCGGTCGAGCTGGTGAATTTCGCTAGGCTTCAGCTGCCCCACGCGTTTGCAGCTCGGCCGCAAGCACGGTATTCGAGACCAGCATCGCGACGGTCATGCGTCCGACACCGCCGGGCACCGGGCTGATCGCCCCGGCTTTCGCCTTCACCGCTTCGTAATCGACGTCGCCGACGAGCTTGCCGGTCTCGTCGCGGTTGATGCCGACGTCGATCACGGCGGCGCCGGCCTTCACCATGTCGGCCGTGAGGAGTCGTGCGCGCCCGGCAGCGGCGATCACGATATCGGCGGCGCGGGTGAACGCCGCCAGATCGCGCGTTCTGGTATGACAGACCGTAACGGTCGCGCCGTGCGCGATCAACATGAGGGCGAGCGGCTTGCCGACGACACTGCTGCGTCCGATGACGACGGCGTGCCGGCCTTCGATCGCGATGTTCGCCCGCGCGAGCATGGCCATTACGCCGAGCGGGGTACACGGCGCGAGCCGCGGATGCCCGTCCACGAGCGCGCCGAGGTTCGACCAGTTGAAGCCATCGACGTCCTTGCCGGGCGCAATCGACTGCAGCGCGCTCTGCGCATCGAGCGTGCGCGGCAGCGGAAGCTGCACGATGATGCCGTGAATCGCGGGATTCGCGTTCAGCCAGTCGATCTGCGTGAGCAGCGCGGCCGCGGTGACGTCGGCAGGCAGCTCGTGCACTTCGGCGTGCAGGCCGACCTCGCCGCACGCGCGCACTTTGTTCCGCACGTAGACGCGCGAGGCCGGATTGTCGCCGACGAGCACCGTGGCGAGGCCCGGTTTCACGCCGTTGCGGGCGAGCGCCGCAATGCGGTCCTTCAATCCGGAAAGAGCCTCACGCGCCATCGCGGCGCCGTCGAGTACCTGCGCAGTCATCGCTGATTAGGGGGCGTCGGGCGCGGGAGCGCGCCGGCCGGTGTTGTCGAGAAGCTGAAAAAAGATTTCATCCTGCCTGATCATGCCGAGCTCGCTGCGGGCGCGTTCTTCAACGGCTTCCAAGCCCTGCTTGAGATCGCGCACTTCCGCATCGAGTGCGCTGTTGCGCGATTTCAGGCGCGTGTTGCGCTCGCGCTGGGTGTGAATCTGCTGGTCCACCTCCCACACCCGAAGCCAGCCGCCTTTGCCGAGCCAGAGCGGATACTGGATCAGCACCACGAGTGCGGCGAGCACGAGCGTGAGCGCTTTCACGGAGGCCTGAGCTGATAGAAGGCGCTGCGTCCCGGATAGAGAGCGCTGTCGCCGAGATCTTCCTCGATGCGCAGGAGCTGGTTGTACTTCGCCAGCCGGTCGGAGCGCGATAGCGAGCCGGTCTTGATCTGTCCGGCGTTGGTCGCGACCGCGATGTCGGCAATGGTGGTGTCTTCGGTCTCGCCGGAACGGTGCGAAACCACGGCGGTATAGCGTGCGCGCTTCGCCATTTCGATCGCGGCGAGCGTCTCGGTGAGCGTGCCGATCTGGTTGACTTTGATAAGGATGGAGTTCGCGATGCCTTCGCGTATGCCGCGCTCGAGGTAGCGCGTATTGGTCACGAAGAGATCGTCTCCGACGAGCTGCACGCGCTCGCCGAGGCGCTGGGTGAGCTCTTTCCAGCCTTCCCAGTCGTTCTCGGCCATGCCGTCTTCGATCGACAGAATGGGGTACTTGTCTACCCAAGCGCTCAGGAAGTCGACGAACTGTGTCGCGGTGAGCGACAGGCCTTCGGCGCGCAGACGATAATGTCCGTCGTCGAAAAATTCCGAGCTTGCGCAGTCGAGCGCGAGCGCGACTTCACGGCCCGGCTCGTAACCGGCGGTCTCGATCGCTTCGAGGATCAACTGGATCGCCGCCTCGTGATTCGGCAGCCGCGGCGCGAATCCCCCCTCATCGCCTACCGCCGTGGCCAGACCGCGGTCATGCAGGATTTTCTTCAGCGTCTGGAAAACCTCGGCGCCGCAGCGCAGCGCCTCGCGAAACGACGACGCGCCGAGCGGCAGCAGCATGAATTCCTGCATGTCGAGACCGTTGTCGGCATGCACGCCGCCGTTCACCACGTTCATCATCGGCACCGGCAGAGTCATCGCCGCGGCCCCGCCGATATAGCGATGGAGTTGCAGCCCCGACTCCTCGGCGGCCGCTTTCGCAACGGCGAGCGAGACCGCGAGTATTGCGTTGGCGCCCAGCCTCCCCTTGTTGTCGGTGCCGTCGAGGTCGATCAGCGTGCGGTCGATGAAGCTCTGCTCGGTAGCATCTACGCCGATGACCGCCTCGCAAAGCTCGGTATTCACGTGCTCCACAGCCCGCAGCACGCCCTTCCCGCCGTAGCGCTTCTTGTCGCCGTCGCGCAGCTCGATCGCCTCGCGGCTCCCGGTCGATGCGCCCGACGGGGCCGCGGCGCGACCGAGCACGCCCGATTCCAGCAATACGTCGGCCTCGATCGTCGGATTGCCGCGGGAATCGAGGATCTCGCGCGCGACGACGTCGACGATTGCGCTCATATCAGTGTCTCCGCGAGCCCCGAGCGCTTTACGGTTTCATCCAGACGTTTCAACGTCTCGAGCAGACCGCGCATATGGGCGAGCGGCCACGCGTTCGGTCCATCCGACAGCGCTTTCTCAGGGTTCGGGTGTGTCTCCATGAACACGCCTGACACGCCGCTCGCAACGGCGGCACGCGCGAGCACCGGCACGAATTCGCGCTGGCCTCCGCTGGAGGTCCCCTGCCCGCCCGGTAGTTGCACCGAATGCGTCGCGTCGTACACGACCGGACACCCGGTCTCGCGCATGATCGCGAGCGAGCGCATGTCGGATACGAGATTGTTGTAGCCGAAGGAAGCGCCGCGCTCGCACACCAGCAGGTTTTCACCTGCGCGCGCATCCTGCGGAAAACGTTCGCGCGCGGCGCGCCGCGCTTTTTCCACGACGTTCTTCATGTCCCCGGGCGCGAGGAACTGGCCTTTCTTGACGTTGACCGGCTTACCGCTCGCCGCCACCGCGCAGATGAAGTCGGTCTGGCGACAGAGGAACGCAGGCGTCTGAAGAACGTCTACGGCAGCCGCCGCGCTTTCGATGTCTTCGATCTCGTGGACGTCCGTCAGCACCGGCACGCCGATCTCCTTGCGCACCTCGGCCAGGATTTCCAGGCCCGTCTCCATACCGAGACCCCGAAACGATCCGATGGAGCTGCGGTTCGCCTTGTCGTACGACGACTTGTAGATGAAAGGAATGCCGATGGCCGACGCGATCGCCTTCAGCTCGCCCGCCGTGTCCATCGCGAGCTGGCGCGATTCGACGACACACGGCCCGGCAATAAGAAAAAGGGGCTTGTCCAGCCCCACCTCGAAGCCGCACAGGTTCATGCGATGGTCTGCAACCGCTCCGTGGCCGGCGGCTCGCGGAGTTGCGCGGCGGAGCTCTGAAGCGCGGCCTGAACGAACGCCTTGAACAGCGGATGACCGGCGCGCGGGGTCGAAGTGAACTCCGGGTGAAACTGGCACCCGACGAACCACGGGTGACCCGGGAGCTCCACCATCTCGCACAAACCCTCGCGCACCGAAAGGCCGCTCACCTTCAGGCCCGCGGACTGGAGGCGCGGCAGGTAATGATTGTTGACTTCGTAGCGATGGCGGTGGCGTTCGACGATGCGCTCGGCGCTGTAAATGGAAGCTGCGAGGGAATCGCCGGCAAGCGTGCACTCCTGCCCGCCGAGGCGCATCGTTCCGCCGAGGTCCGACTGCACGTCGCGGCGCTCGACGCGCCCGTCGCGATCCTGCCATTCGGTGATCAGCGCGATCACCGGATGCGGTGTTTCGGGCTCGAATTCCGTGCTGTGCGCGCCATCGAGTGCCGCGACGTGCCGCGCATACTCGATCACCGCGAGCTGCATGCCGAGACAGATGCCGAGATACGGAACCCGGTTCTCGCGCGCGTAGCGGATCGCCTCGACCTTGCCTTCCACGCCGCGCTTGCCGAAGCCGCCCGGCACCAGGATCGCGTCCATCGCCTCGAGCGCTCCGACGCCGTTCTTCTCGATCGTCTCCGAATCGATGTAATGGATCTTGATCTTGGCTCCGGTATGAATACCCGCGTGGATCAGCGCCTCGGACAGCGATTTGTACGACTCGGTCAAGTCGACGTACTTGCCCACCAGAGCGATATTCACCGTGCGCTTCGGGTGCTCGAGCGCGTAGACGAGATCGTCCCACGCGCTCAGATTCGCTGGCGGCGGCGTCAGGCCGAGCTTGCGGCACACGATGTCGTCGAGCTTCTGGACGTGAAGCATCGCCGGAATCTTGTAGATGCTGTCGACGTCCACTGCCGAAATCACGGCCTCGACCCCGACATTGGTGAACAGCGCGATCTTGCGGCGTTCGTCGTCGGGCAGCGGCCGGTCGGCACGGCAGAGCAGCACGTCGGGCTGAATACCGATCTCGCGGAGTTCCTTGACCGAATGCTGGGTGGGCTTCGTCTTGATCTCGCCGGCCGAGGCGATATACGGCACGAGCGTGAGATGGATGAAGCACGCGTTCTCGCGCCCGACCTCGATGGCCATCTGCCGTATGGCCTCCAGGAACGGCAGGGACTCGATGTCGCCCACCGTGCCGCCGATCTCGACGATCGCTATTTCGGCGTCGCCGGCCCCGCGCCGGATGAACTGCTTGATTTCGTCGGTGATGTGCGGGATCACCTGCACGGTCCCGCCGAGATAATCGCCCCGGCGCTCCTTGCGGATGACGCTTTCGTAGATCTGGCCGGTGGTGAAGTTGTTGCGTTTGCTCATCTTCGCCTGGACGAACCGCTCGTAGTGGCCCAGGTCGAGATCGGTCTCGGCGCCGTCTTCGGTCACGAACACTTCACCGTGCTGGAAGGGGCTCATCGTGCCCGGATCCACGTTGAGATACGGGTCCAGCTTCACCATCGAGATGCGGATGCCGCGGGATTCGAGAATGGCGGCGAGGGAGGCGGCAGCGATACCTTTGCCAAGGGAGGAAACTACGCCACCTGTGACAAAGATGAATTTGGTCATCGCATAACGTGCCGTTTGCGCATTCTATCGCAACGCCCGCCCGCGTCCAACGCGAGAGTCAGTGTTTTGCGCCCGCCTCGCGCGCGAGATACAGCCAGGTTTCGACGACGGTATCGGGATTGAGCGACAGGCTCTCGATGCCCTCGTCGACGAGCCACTTCGCAAGGTCGGGATGGTCCGACGGACCCTGTCCGCAGATGCCGACGTACTTGCCGGCCCGGCGGCACGCCTGGATAGCGAGATGCAGCATGTGCTTGACCGCGGGGTCGCGCTCGTCGAACGCGTCCGCGATGATGCCGCCCGAATCGCGGTCGAGGGCGAGCGTCATCTGCGTCATGTCGTTCGAACCGATCGAGAAGCCGTCGAAGAGCTCGAGGAAGTGGTCCGCGAGCACGGCGTTCGACGGGATCTCGCACATCATGATGATGCGCAGCCCGTTCTTGCCCCGCTCCAGCCCATTGCGGGCAAGCAGGTCGAGCACCTTGCGCCCTTCCGCGAGCGTACGCACGAACGGCACCATGATCTCGATATTGGTGAGCCCCATGTCGTCGCGCACTTTCTTCATGGCGCGGCATTCGAGCTCGAAGCAGTCCTGGAACGACGAGGAGACGTAGCGCGAGGCGCCGCGAAAACCCAGCATGGGATTTTCCTCCCGCGGCTCGTAGCGCGATCCGCCGGTCAGGCTGGAATACTCGTTCGACTTGAAGTCCGACAGCCGGACGATCACCGGCTTGGGCCAGAAAGCCGCGCCCAGGGTCGCCACGCCTTCGACGAGCTTTTCCACGTAGAACGCGACGGGATCCGGGTAACCGGCGCTGTGCTCCTCGACGGCGACCCTCAAATCGGCCGGCACGTCGGGGTACGCCAGCACCGCTTTCGGGTGCACGCCGATCATGCGCGCGATGATGAATTCCAGGCGCGCGAGGCCTACGCCTTCGTTCGGCAGCCGCTGGAACTCGAAGGCGAGCTCCGGATTGCCGACGTTCATCGTTATCTTCACCGGCGGCTTGGGCATTTTCGCGAGGGAAAGGTCGATCACCTCGGTTTCCAGAATGCCGCGATAGACGAATCCCGTATCGCCTTCCGCGCACGAGACCGTGACCGGCCTGCCGTCCTTCAGCACCCGCGTCGCATCGCCGCAGCCGACCACCGCAGGGATTCCGAGCTCGCGCGCGATGATCGCCGCATGGCAGGTGCGTCCACCGCGATTGGTGACGATCGCCGCAGCGCGCTTCATGACCGGTTCCCAATCCGGGTCCGTCATATCGGTAACGAGCACGTCGCCTTCGCGCACGCGGTCCATCTCGGCTGCGTTTGCGATCAGCCGGACCGCCCCGCTTCCGACCCGCTGACCGATCGCGCGGCCGGTCGCGAGCACTTCGGAGCGCTGCTTGAGCCGATAGCGTCGCAAGGTGTCTACGCGCTCTCCGGCCTTGACCGTTTCGGGACGCGCCTGCAACACGTACAGCTTGCCGTCGCTGCCGTCCTTGCCCCACTCGATGTCCATCGGCCGGCCATAATGCCGTTCGATGATCATGGCGTAGCGCGCGAGCTCTTCGACTTCGGCATCGCTCACCGAGAACCTGCGGCGCTCGGCCTCGGACACGCTCTCGGTCTTGACCGATTTGCCGGCCTGCGTGCCATCGGCATACGTCATCTTCAGCGCCTTCGAGCCCAGCCCGCGCCGCACGATTGCCGGCCGTCCGGCCTCCAACGCGCGTTTGTAAACGTAGAACTCGTCCGGATTGACCTGCCCCTGCACGATCGTCTCACCGAGCCCGTAGGCCGAGGTGATGAGCACGACCTGGTCGAAGCCCGACTCCGTGTCGAGCGTGAACATGACGCCGCTCGCGGCGAGATCGCTCCTCACCATGCGCTGCACCGCCGCGGAGAGCGCGACCTCATCGTGCGCAAAACCCTTATGGACGCGGTACGAGATCGCGCGATCGTTGTAGAGCGACGCGTACACGTGCTTGACCGCCTCGAGCACGTTTTCGAAGCCATGGACATTGAGAAACGTTTCCTGCTGGCCCGCGAACGACGCATCCGGCAGGTCTTCGGCCGTCGCGGAGGAACGTACCGCGAAGCTCGCGCCGTTCGCCTGTCCGGCGAGCGTCTCGTATCGCGTCCGGATCTCGCGCTCGAGCGCGGGGGGAAACGGCTGTGCGACGATCCATTCGCGGATATCGCGGCCCGCGGCGGAGAGCGCCTTCACGTCGTCGGTGTCGAGTGTCGCGAGCCGCTCGGAGATGCGCCGATCGAGGCGGCCCTGCGCCAGGAATTCACGGTATGCGCAAGCGGTCGTCGCGAAGCCGCCCGGTACGCGCACGCCGGCTCCGGAAAGCTCACTGATGAGCTCGCCGAGAGACGCGCTCTTGCCCCCCACGCGTGCAACGTCGCTCATGCGCACTTCCGCGAGATCGAGCGTGAGGGAATCATTCATGCGACCACCATCGTTCATTTGTGCGGCCATTGAAAAGCGGCTATTTTACCGGAAGCCCCCCTGCCCTCCGTTCGATGGCCGCTCCCGAAAAACGCGCAGCATTCTTCGTGTCCGACCGCACCGGCATCACGGCGGAGATGCTCGGGCACAGTCTGCTCACGCAATTCGACACGGTGCGCTTCCAGGAAGTGACGCTGCCGTTCGTCGACACGGTCGAAAAAGCGCGTGAGATCGTGGCGCGCATCAACGAGACCGCGGCGAGCGACGGCGTGCGGCCGATTGTGATCAGCACGCTGGTGAATAACGAGATCGCCGCAATCGTCGGCAGTGCGAACGCGCTCTTCCTCGACTGCTTCGAGATCTTCATCTCGCCGCTCGAAAAAGAGCTCGGCGTGGTGGCGTCGCACGCGATCGGCCGCAGTCACAGTGTCAACGATCTCGTGAACTACTATCACCGCATCGACGCGGTCAACTACGCGCTGGGTCATGATGACGGCGTCGCCACGCGCGATTTGAGCGATGCCGACATCATCCTCGTCGGCGTCTCGCGCTCCGGCAAGACGCCGACCTGTCTGTACATGGCCATGCAGTTCGGCATACGCGCGGCGAACTATCCGTTGGTTCCGGAAGATTTCAGCAGTATGCAACTGCCGGGCCAGTTGCGACCGCTGCGCGGGCGGCTGCGCGGTCTCACGATCAAACCGGAGCGCCTGCACCAGATCCGCAGCGAGCGACGGCCGGGCAGCCGCTACGCGACGCTGGAAAACTGCGAGTACGAGGTGCGCGAAGCGCAGGCCCTGATGCGCCAGGAAGGCATTCCGTACCTGGATGCTACGAGCAAATCGGTGGAGGAGCTCGCGACGACGATCCTGCACGAGGCCAAGCTCGTGCGGCGCATCTACTAGCAGCGCGTCGGAGGCGCCAGGAACGGAGGCTCCTCTGAATCGTGCACCGGCCGAGGCGGGCCGCCGAACGGCGGCCCGAGTTGGCGCACGCGCTCGAACAGACAGATCGCCGCGGCGGCCGCGACGTTCAGCGATTCCGCCGGGCCGCGCATCGGTATCTGGATTGCGCGATGCGCGCGCCGGCGCACTTCCGCGCTCAGGCCCGCCCCTTCGTTGCCGAAGAGAAGGGCGACATCGCCGGTCAGGTCCGCGGAATAAAGCGGCGTCTGCGCATCCATCGTTGCCGCGAGGACCGGCCCGCGACAACGCTCGATCACCGTCTCGAGATCCACCTGCTCGTAGATGCGCAGCATGAAATGGGCGCCCATACCCGCGCGAATGACGCGCGGAGACCACGCGTGAACGCTGTGGCGGGAGAGATAAATCTCGTAAACGCCGGCGGCGGCGGCCGAGCGCAGGATCGAGCCCAGATTCCCCGGGTCCTGAATGTCCTCGAGCATAACGCATGGGCCGGGCACCTGTGGAAGCGCGTCCGGCTTGGGCGTGCGCACGATCGCGATCACGCCGGTAGGCGTCGTGACCGAAGACAGCTCGCGAAAGAGCCCGTCACTGACCACGAGCGGCATCACACCGGCGCGCCGGACTGTTTTCGCAATTTCTTCGACCGCCGCGCCGGAGTCGCTCACCACGATTTCCTCGGGACTACCGGCGTGGTCGAGATACGCAGCAAGGAGGTGCACACCATCGAGCAGCGACAGACCGCTTTTCCGGCGCTCGCGCGACGATTGCTGCAGCTTTACGAGGGCGCGGAAGTGCGGATTCGAAGCCGAGGTGATCCTGCGCGGCGAACCCGTCATCGCGGGCACGTGCGCAACCCGGCGAGCACGTCACGCCGGTGCGGCTGGTAGAAATTGCGCCAGGTGTTCCGGATGAGGTGCGCGCGCGTTGCGTATGCGCCGCCTTTGAGCACGTTGTGGTCGCCGAACCACGGCTGCGAATACTCCGCGTAGGGATCGGCCACGAATCCGGGGTACGGGCGGAACGCATCGGCCGTCCATTCCCAGACATTGCCGATCATCTGCCGGCATCCGCATGCGCTGTCGCCCGACGCACACGCCGCTATGTCGACGCGGCCCGGCGTGCTGCCGTAGAGATTGGCGCGACTTTCATCCGGTGCGGCGGCTCCCCAAGGGTAGCGCCGCGGCGCGCCGCCAGCCGGATCGGAGGCGGCTGCACATTCCCACTCGGCTTCCGTGGGAAGCCTCCGGCCCGCCCAGCGGCAATAGGCTTGCGCCTCGTGCCAGCTCACATGGATGACCGGAAGGTGCGGTGCGAGCGGCTCGTACCGGTCGAACACGCGCTCCAGCCATGCGTCGCCTTCGCGCCGCCAGTACACCGGCGTCTTGGCGTTGGCCCGCGTGCGCCACGCCCAGCCATCGGCCGACCACAGCTCGCGACGCGTATAGCCGTGATCTTCGACGAATTCGGCGAAAGCGGCATTGCTCACCGGTGCGCGTGCAATGCGAAAAGGCGCGATCCGCACGACATGCGCCCATTTTTCGTTATCGAAGACGAAGCCGTCGGTGGCCCGAGCCCCGAGCATGAATTCACCGCCGGCGATCTCCACATCGCCCGGGCAATCTCCGTCGGCGCGCCGCGCCTTCAGCCCGGCCAGATCGCGGGGACAGCGGTAGCCGAGCGTTTGCCGCGTGTAGGTGAACGCCTCGCAATGCATCTCTTCGTGAGAGGCCGCGAGTTGCGCGAAGTAGCGCAGCCACGTGGATTGCGGTGAGGCAGCGAGACGCTCGCAGGTGCGCTCCAGCACCGCGTGAAGATAGTCGAGCGTCGCCTCGATCGTAGGCAGCGGCAGATCCCACCGCGTGGCGTGCGCAACCGCGGACGAATCGTAGAGCGCGTCCGCGTCTTCGAGCATCGAGGGTGAAAGTGTGCCGTCGGGGCGCTGCCGCAGGCACCATCGCTCCTGGAACCAGCCGAGGTGGCCGATCTCCCACAGCGGCGGATTGACGATCGCGAGTCGCGGTCCGAGTAGCTGCTCGCCCGTGAGATCTGCTGAAAGGGCGAGCGTGCGCGTCCGCGCGTCGAGCAGCATGCGATGAAGCTCGGATGCAGGCGCGGCCGCAGCCGGCGCTTCCGCTTCGATGAAAGACGCCATGAATGGAGGCTTTGCTATAGTCCAAACAGTTTATCGTCGCACGTCGCGCGCGTGAGAATTTCACTCATAACACCGGTGCCGTCGCGCTCCCGCAGCGGTAACCGAAACACTGCGGCGCGCTGGAACACGTTCCTGCGCGAGCTGGGTCATAAAGTCGTGCTGGAGCAGCGGTGGTCCGGCGTTCCCGTCGATCTCATGATCGCGCTGCACGCGCGGCGCAGCCACGATTCCATACGACGCTTCGCCGAAGCGTTCCCGGAGCGCCCGCTCGTGGTCGTGCTCACGGGCACCGATCTCTACCGCGACATCGGCAACGACGCCGACGCGCAGGCATCGCTCGCCATCGCCACACGGCTCATCGTGCTGCACGAGCTCGGTGCGAGAGCGCTGCCGGCGCCCTTTCGCGCGAAGACGCGGGTGATCGTGCAGTCGGCGCGCGCGGTGCGTCGTCCACCGCCGCTCGCGACGTCGTTCGAGATCATCGTGAGCGGGCATCTGCGCCCGGAAAAAGATCCCTTCCGGGCCGCGACCGCGCTCAGTCTGCTGCCGGCTCAAAGCCGTGTTCGCGTAACGCACATCGGCGGCGCGCTGAGCGACGACATGGCCGACGAGGCCCGGATGCGGATGGCGCGCGAGCCGCGCTATCGCTGGCTCGGCGAGCTGCCGCACGGCGCGGCGCTGCGCATGCTCGCGCGCAGCCGGCTCCTCGTGGTGAGCTCGATCATGGAAGGCGGCGCAAACGTGGTGTGCGAGGCGCTTGCCAACCGGGTGCCCGTGCTCGCTTCGCGCATCGATGGCAACGTGGGCATGCTGGGCCCGCGCTATCCCGGATATTTCACCGTGGCGGACGAACGCGCCCTCGCGCGTCTCATGCTGCGTGCCGAGCGCGACGGCGCCTACTACCAGACTCTCGTTCGGGCGTGCGCGGCGCGCCGGGGCCTGGTCGAAGCGCGTCGTGAGCGCGCAGGACTGCGGAAAGTCATCGCGGAGCTCGCGGTCAGGCGGACCGCGCGCGTGAGAGCAGCGGCATGATGGCGCTCGCGACCCGGTCCGCGTTGTCCTGACGTAGTGCCGTGCGGATTCGCTCGAAGTGCTCGTCGAGACGCGCGCGCGCCGTCGGATCCGCAAGCAGCGCGAGCACGGCCGCGGCGAGCTTCTGCGGCGTCGCGTCGTCCTGGAGCAGCTCCGGCACGATCTCTTCGCCGGCGAGGATGTTCGGCATGCCGGCGTGCTTCACGTAAAAGCGGTTCTTCACGAGCCACCATGTGAGCCGGTTCAGCCGGTACGTGATGACCATGGGACGCTTGAGCAGCGCAGCTTCGAGCGAGGCGGTTCCGGACGAGACGAGCACGACGTCCGAGGCCGCCATCGCCTCCAGTGAATGGCCGATCATGAGGGTAATGCTCAGGCCCTCCGGCTGAACGCGTGCGAGCGCGGCTTCGAACAGCGCCTTCGATTCGAGCGATGCGAACGGCACGAGAAAGCGCGCCTGCGGTACTTCAGCCTGCACGAGCTGCGCCGTGCGCACGAACACTTCGCCCATGGCTTCGAGCTCGCTCGCGCGGCTGCCCGGCAGCAGCGCCACCACCGGCACACCGGTCGCTACGCGCAGCTCCTCGCGCACGTCGTCGGTCGCCGGCAGGTGCTCGAGCACGTCCGCGAGCGGGTGCCCCACGTAGCACACCGGCACGCGCGCCTGCTCGTACAGCGGCGGCTCGAACGGGTACAGCGCGAGCACCAGCGACACCGCTTTTTTCACCTTGTATATGCGCTCGCGGCGCCATGCCCAGATCGTGGGGCCGACGTACTGCACGGTCGGGATCCCGGCCTGCTTCAGGGCGAGCTCCAGATCCAGATTGAAATCGGGTGAATCGATGCCGATGAACAGCGCCGGCTTCTCGCGCAGAAAACGCTGGCGCAGCCGGCGCCGGATGCCGACGATCTCGAAGTAGTGCCTGACCACTTCGACCAACCCGCGCACGGCGAGCTTTTCCATCGGGTACAAGACCTCGAGGCCGAGCGCTTCCATCTTCGGCCCGCCGATGCCGACGAAGTGAACGCCGGGCCGCCGCGCGAGCAGCGCGCGCATGAGGTGCGCACCGAGCTGATCGCCGGACGGCTCTCCCGCGACGATGCCTATCGTGACGGGGGCCGCCGCCCGCGCGCTCGCTCGCACCCGGCGATCAGCGGATGATGCCGCGGCCTTCGGCCGCGAGAAACTCCGCGAGTATCGTGACCTCGGGATGATCCTGAACCTGCTCGGCGATCGCCTTGCGCGCGGCCTCGAGCGTGAGTCCGGCGCGGTAGAGCGATCGATACGCGCGTTTGAGCGTCGCGACCGCCGCTGCATCGAACCCGCGGCGCGCCAGCCCCTCGCCGTTGATCCCGTACGGACGCGCCGGGTTGCCCGAGGCTTTCACGTACGGCGGAATGTCCTGCAGCACGATCGTACCCATGCCCGTGATGGCGTGCGCGCCGATACGACAGAACTGGTGCACGACCGTGAAGCCGCCCAGGATCGCGTCGTCACCGACGACGACGTGTCCGGCGAGCTGCGCGTTGTTCGCGAAAATCGTGCGACTGCCGATCTGGCAATCGTGCGCGATGTGCACGTAGGCCATGATCCAGTTGTCGTCGCCCACGCGGGTGACGCCGCCGCCCTGCCGTGTGCCGCAATTGACCGTGCAGAACTCGCGAATCGTGTTGCCGGCGCCGATTTCGAGCCGCGTCGGCTCACCGCCGTACTTCTTGTCCTGCGGGATCTCGCCGATCGACGCGAACTGGAATATGCGGCAGTTCGCCCCGATCCGGGTGTCGCCGGTGACGACCGCGTGCGCACCGATCCGGCATCCCGGCGCCAGCTCGACGCCGGGGCCGATCACCGCGTAGGGGCCGATCTCGACGTCCGCCGCGATGCGCGCGGCCGGATCGACGATCGCGGTCGGATGCACACGCCCGTCGAGCGGAGCGTTCACGTGTCCGCGCCTTCCTCCGCGAGCTGTCGAATGGTGCACATGAGATCGGCTTCCGCGACCACGGCGTCTTCGACCTTCGCTTTGCCGTGGAATTTCCAGAGCCCGCGCGCGTGCCGCACGAGCGAGACGTCGAGGTGCAGCGAATCGCCGGCGGTGACGGGCTTTTTGAAGCGCGCGTTGTCGATGCCCACGAAGTAATAGACCATCCGCTCGTCGGCCTTGTGACCTTCCGTCGCGAAAGTGAGGATCGCCGCCGCCTGCGCGAGTGCCTCCACGATGAGCACGCCGGGCATCACCGGATGGTGCGGGAAATGCCCCGCGAAAAACGGCTCGTTGATCGTCACGTTCTTCAGCGCGATCACGTTCTTGCCCGGCTCGCAGGCGAGCACGCGGTCGATCATCAGGAACGGGTAGCGGTGCGGGAGGTATTCGAGGACGCGGTGTATGTCCATATTCTTCATGTTCGTGTCCTCCTCAGCTCTTCGAGGTCTTGTTCGAGCGCCGCGATGCGACGCGCCAGCTCCGCCAGATGCCGCAGCTGCGCGGCGTTCCTGCGCCACTCCCTGTTTGCTTCGAAAGGATAAACCCCCGTGAAAACTCCGGGCGCAGCGATCGATTTGGTGATTGCGGTATGGCCGGAAATCTCGACATGGTCGGCGATCGTCACGTGCCCCGCGATGCCGACGCCGCCGCCGATCCGGCAATGCCGCCCCACCTGCGCGCTACCGGCGATGCCGGTGCATGCGGCGATCGCGGTATGGGCACCGATGCGCACGTTATGGGCGATCTGAATCTGGTTGTCGAGCTTCACGCCGTCTTCGATGATCGTATCTTCGATCGCCCCGCGGTCGATCGTGGTGTTCGCGCCGATCTCGCAATCGCTGCCGATTCGCACCGCCCCGATCTGCGGCACCTTCACCCACTGGTCCTCGTCGAACGCGATGCCGAAGCCGTCGGCGCCGATCACCGCGCCCGAATGAACGATGGTGCGCGCGCCGACCGTGCAGCGGTGATAAACGCTGACCGATGGATACAGCCGGGCATCGCGGGCAATCACCGCGCTTTCGCCGATGAAACATCCCGCGCCGACAGCGGCGCCTGCCTCCACGCGGGCCAGGCGCTCGATGGTCACGAACGGACCGATTTCGGCCCGGGAATCCACCTGCGCCTCCGGGTGCACCATCGCGCTCTCGTGCACACCCGGCAGGGTTTCACGCGGCGGATTGAGCAGCGCAGACACCCGCGCGAAGTACGCATACGGATTCGCGCACACGATACGCGCAACCTGCGTCGCATTGCGTGCCGATGCCGCGATAATCACGGCGCCGGCGCGCGTATTCTTGAGATGCCGCAGGTACAGCTCGTTTGCGAGGAACGTGATGCTGTCGGCTTCGGCGTTCTCCAGCGTCGAGACGCGGCTCACCCGCACCTCCGAATCGCCGAGCACCTCGCCGCCGAAACGCGCCCGCAGCTCGCTCAGGCTGTAGCTCACGGTGCTGCCGGTCATGCGCGCCGCGGTCGCTTCGCTTCTCGGTCGCGGTTGCCGCGCGCCCGCTCTACCTGCCTTCGGCGATCGCCTTCAGCACCCGGTCGGTGATGTCGATGCGCGGGGTGCGATACACGGCTTCCTGCAGTATGAGATCGAACTTCTCCGCCTCGGCGATCTGTTTGATCGCACGATCGGCGCGCTCGAGCAGACCCTGGAGCTCCTGGTTGCGCCGCATATTGAGATCCTCGCTGGTCGAGCGCTGCATGCGCTGGAACTCGACCGTGAGGCGCGAAAGCTCCTGCTCCTTGCCGCGGCGGTCGCTTTCGCTCATGGTCATGCCTTCCTTTTCGAGCTGCGCCTGGAGCGACTTCAGCTGCGCTTCACGGCGCTGAAGCTCCTGAAAGCGCGGACCGAACTCCTTCTCGAGGCGTTTACTCGCCGCGTCGGCCTGGGCCGATTCGCGGGTAATGCGCGGCAGGTCGACGAAGCCGATCTTGAGTTCCGCCGCCGACACGGCGCCGGTCACGCAGGTGAGGACCGCGGCGAGCGCGATCGAACCGAGCGTCGAGTACGAATGCTTCAATGTAGTCTCCTTGGGACGCTACCGGGACCGGCTCTAGAACGCGCCGCCGAAAGTGAACTGGAAGAGCTGCTTGCGATCACCCGGCTCCTTCAGCACCGGCACCCCGATGCTTATTTTAAGCGGCCCCAACGGCGAAACCCAGAGTGCCCCGAGCCCGACGGAAGCCCGGATATCTGACATATCGTCGCGGTTCCCCGTCGTACCGGCGTCCACGAAGGCGCTCATGCGTGCGGTCCGCTCGCCGGCGAGCCCGGGGAACGGAAACAGAAATTCGGCGTTGCCGAGCACCTTCAGCCTGCCGCCGCGCGGATTGCCCTGGATGTCCTTCGGTCCGACGGTGAAAACGCGAAAGCCGCGCAACGAGTTGACCCCGCCCAGATAGAAGTTCTTGAAGAACGGGAGCGTTGGCGTGTCGCCGTAACCGGCACCGGCACCGAGCTCCCCGTTGAGCATGAGCACGTAGTCACGCGTGATCGGGAAGTAGCGCTGGTACTGGTAGGTCGAGCGATAGTAAGTGAGGCTTCCGCCGGGCAGGCCGACCTCGAGCGCCGCCTTCTGCAGTGTCCCTTTGGTCGGATAAAGCAGACTGTCGCGGCTGTCGCGCTGCCAGCCCACCGTTGCCAATATCGAATCGTTGCTCGCGCCGAACGTGCGCACGAAATCGAGATAGAACAACGGGCTGTCGACAAAAGTGTCGATATTCGTACGCTCGTATCCCAGACCGTAATTGATGGTGTCGAACTCGGTGACGGGAACGCCGAAGCGTATCGAAGCGCCGGCCGTCTGGGTGCGGTAGTTTCCGAGGCCGCTGCTGGCGGCGTCGATCTCGCGCAAGTACAAATCGAAGCCGCGACTCACACCGTCGACGGTGTAGTAGGGATCGGTATAGGTGAGCGAGTACGTCGTGTTGATCTTGCTGGTGTTCAGCCCGATGCCGACGTGCTTGCCCGATCCGAAAATGTTCTGCTGCGTGATGGAACCCGACAGGATCAGACCCTCGCCGCTGCCGAAGCCGGCTCCGAGGAGAACCGCGCCGGTGGGTTTTTCCACGACGCTCACGTTCACGTCCACCTGGTCGGTCGTGCCCTGCACCGCCGGCGTCTCGATGTTGACTTCGTTGAAGTAGCCGAGCCGGTCGACGCGGCTGCGCGATAGCGCAATGTTCTGCGCGGAGAACCAGCCGCCCTCGAACTGCCGCATCTCGCGGCGTATCACCTCGTCGCGCGTGCGGGTGTTGCCGGCGATGTTGATCCTCCTGACGTACACGCGGCGGCCGGGGTCGATGAAGAACGTAAAGGCGGCCTGACGCTTGTCCTTATCGAGCTCGGGCGCGGCGTTCACGTTGGCGAATGCATAACCCTCATTGCCGAGGCGATCGCTGATCGCCTTCGTCGATTCGGTCACGCGCGCGCGGGAAAATACTTCCCCGGGCTTGAGCGTGATGAGCTTGCGCAGCTGCGGTTCCGGCAGCAGCAGCTCGCCGCCGAGCTTCACGTCGGACACGGTGTACTTCGGACCTTCCGTGATCGCGACGGTGATGTAGATGTCCTTCTTGTCCGGCGTAATCGAGACCTGGGTGGAATCGATGTTGAACTCGAGATAGCCGCGGTCCAGGTAGTAGGAACGTAGCGCCTCGAGGTCGGCCGCCAGCTTCTGGCGCGAGTACTGGTCGGCCTTGCTGTACCAGGTGAGCCAGCCCGGCGTGCGCAACTGCATCTGCTTGAGCAGATCGCGCTCGCTGAACGTCTGGTTGCCGATGATGCTGATCTGCCGGATCTTGGCGGCGTCGCCTTCCTGCACGGCGAAGTTGAGCGACACGCGGTTACGCTCGAGCGGGGTGACGGTAGTGCTCACGTCGGCCGCATAGCGCCCGCGCGAAAGATACTGGCGTTTGAGCTCCTGCTCGGCGCGGTCGAGCATGCCCTTGTCGAAGATACGCCCTTCCGCGAGGCCGATCTGGCTCATCGCCTTGAGCACGGTCTCCTTGTCGAATTCGCGCATGCCCGTGAACGAGATCTGCGCGATCGAAGGCCGTTCCTGCACGACCACGACGAGAACGTTGCCCTCGGCTTCCAGCACCACGTCCCTGAAGAAGCCGGTCCCGAAGAGCGCGCGGATCGTTTCCGACGCTTTTTCGTCGGTCATCGTGTCGCCCACCTTCACTGGAAGGTAGCTGAACACGGTGCCTGCTTCGGTGCGCTGGATGCCTTCTACGCGGATGTCGGATATGACGAACGGCTCGATGGCCTGGGCGGGTACTGCGGTGAGCGCCAGCGCCAGAACACCGACTCGAAGAAAATGCATCAGCCGCTAATCAGACGATTGATATCGTTATATAAAGCAAAAGCCATCAGCACGAACAGCAACGCCATACCGAGATGCTGCCCGATTTCGATGGCTTTGTCCGACACCGGACTGCCTTTGAAAATCTCGAAGACATAATACATCAAATGACCCCCATCCAATAAGGGTATCGGCAGCAGATTGAGCACGCCGAGACTGATCGAGATGAGCGCGAGAAAAAGCAGAAATGAAACCCATCCCATCTGCGCGGACTGTCCGGCGTAATCCGCGATCGTGATCGGCCCGCTCAGATTCTTGAGCGACACTTCGCCGACGATCATCTTGCCGAGCATCTGCAGGCTGAACACGGACGTGTCCCACGTCTTGTACAGCGCTTTGCCGATGCTTTCGACCGGGCCGTAGCGCACCTCGATCGTGAGCGCGGCGAGCGCCGCGCGATCCACCTTGGGGCCGGCCCCGATGCGCCCGACGGGCTTGCCCGCTTCGGTATAGACCTCGGGCGTCACCGCGAGCGTGACCCGCGCTTCGTCGCGCCGCACCTCGAACGTGAGCTCGCGGCCCGGATGCGAACGCACGGCCGATACGATGTCGTCCCACACCAACGCGCGGCGGTTGTTGATCGACACGATCTCGTCGCCCGCCTTCAGTCCGGCGCGCTCGGCCGCGCCGCCTGCAACGACGTTGCCGATTACCGGCGCGAGCACGGGCTGCTGTCGCGTGAGACCCAGCGTGCGCAGAAAATCGCTGTCGAGGTCGGCAGGCGAAAGCCTCGACAGATCGAGCTCGCGTTCCGCGCGTTCACCCGATTCGGATCGGGTGGCGACCGGCACGCGCCCCTTGTTGACCGCGTGCTGCAGCAGCACCCACCGTGCGTCCTGCCACGTCTGAACCGGTTCTTCGCCGATCTTCGTGATGGTGTCGCCGGGCCGGAACCCGGCCGCCGCGGCCGGCGTGTTTTCCAGGACGGGGCCGAGTACCGGCTTCAAACCAGGGACACCGTGCATGAACAGCAGCCAGTACAGCAAAACGGCGAGCACGAAATTGGCGACAGGTCCGGCTGCGACGATCGCGAAGCGGCGCTCGACCGTCTGCCGGTTGAACGCGCGATGCGCTTCGTGGGCCGCCACGTCGCCTTCGCGCTCGTCCAGCATCTTCACGTAGCCGCCGAGCGGAAATGCCGCCACGACCCATTCGGTCGCGTCAGGGCCGCGCCGCCGAACCCAGAGCGGTTTGCCGAACCCAACCGAAAACCGCAGCACTTTGACATTGCACAGACGCGCGATCCAGTAGTGCCCCAACTCGTGAATGACGATGAGGAGCCCGAGCGTCACCAGGAACGCCACCGCGGTATGGAGAAAGCTCATGGCAGCGCCAGACACTCCGCGGCCCGCTCGCGGGCCGCCCGGTCGGCCTCGAGCACGTCATCCAGTGTCCGCAGCGTTGCCGCATGGCCATGCTCCAGCACGGCTTCGATGAGGCGGGGAATTTCGGTGAAACCGATTTCGCCCGCGAGAAAACGCGCCACCGCGACTTCATTGGCGGCGTTCAGCACGGCCGGTGCCGCGCCGCCGGCCTCCAGGGCATCGTACGCGAGCTTCAGACACGGGAAACGGCGCGTGTCCGGCGCCTGGAAATGCAGCGCACCGGTACGCGCGAGATCGAGGAAATCCACGCCGGCGTCGATACGCTCCGGATACGCGAGCGCGTGCGCGATCGGCGTGCGCATATCCGGATTCCCGAGCTGCGCGATAACGGATCCGTCGATGTATTCGACCAGCGAGTGAACGATGCTCTCGGGGTGAATGACGACTTCGATCTGCTCGGGCCGCGCGTCGAAGAGCCAGCGCGCCTCGATCACCTCGAGGCCCTTGTTCATCATGGTCGCGGAATCGACGGAGATCTTGCGGCCCATGACCCAGTTCGGGTGGGCGCAGGCCGCCTCCGGCGTTACGTGCGCGAGTTGATCGAGCGACGTGAGCCGAAACGGGCCACCCGACGCAGTGAGCAGAATGCGCCGCACGCCGCAACGCTCGAGGCCGTGCTCGTAGCCCGGCGGTAGCGACTGGAATATCGCGTTGTGCTCGCTGTCTATCGGCAGCAGCGTCGCTCCGCCGCTGCGCGCGGCGTCCATGAGCACGGGACCCGCGGTCACCAACGCCTCCTTGTTCGCCAGCAGTACTTTCTTGCCGGCGCGCGCTGCCGCGAACGCAGGCTTCAACCCCGCAATCCCGACGATCGCGGCCATCACCGTGTCGACCTCCGGTGCGGTCGCGACGTGGTCGAGCGCTTCCGGCCCGCAGAGCACTTCGGTCGCGAGTCCGGCCTCGTGTATGCGCCGGCGCAGCCCCTCGGCCCCCACGTCCGTCGCAAGCACGGCGTATTGCGGGCGGTGACGGCGGCACTGCTCGAAAAGCTGTGCGGCGCGCGCATGCGCGGTCAGCGCGAATACGCCGTAGCGGTCGGGATGCCGGGCGACGACGTCCAGCGTGTTCGCGCCGACGCTGCCGGTGGAGCCGAGTATGGTCAGAGACTGTCGTGAATGCATGCGTCAGAGGAGATGCAGCGCCAGCGCGGCCGTTGGCAGGGTCGCCGTGAGCCCGTCGATCCGGTCGAGAATCCCGCCATGGCCGGGCAGGAGCTGTCCGCTGTCCTTCACGCCCGCCTGACGCTTCAGCCACGACTCGAACAGATCGCCCACGATGCTCAGGGCGAGCAGCGCTGCGAACACACCCGCGCCTGCGGCGGCATCGAGCAGCCGGCGGTCAGGCGGCACTATAAACCAGAGCGCGGCATAGTAGATGCCGACGCCGACCACGGCGCCGACCACGCCTTCCCAAGATTTGCCTGGGCTCACCATCGGCGCAAGCTTATGCCGCCCCCACTGTTTGCCGGCGATGTAGGCCGAAGTGTCCGCGATCCAGACCACGCCCAGCACCGTCAAGAGGACCCATGGATCGATCTGGAGTCGGACCAATGCGAGCCACATCGGCACGAGCGCAATCCAGCCCGCCACGCCGAGCGCTGCGGGATCGCGAATCTTCCAGTGACCGCGTATCCACAACGGCGCAATTACGACCCAGAACGCGCAGCTCAGGGCGTATAGCGCGATCTCGATGCTGCCGGCCCCTGCGCCGCTGCCCGCACCAGACTGGAAGAGCGCGAGCGCCGACGCGGCACAAATCGCCGCGTAACCCAGGCGAGCCTGTTTGCCATACTGTGACAGCGTGCCCCATTCCTGGCATGCGATGAAAAGGGCCGCCAGCAACAGAAGCGCCCACGTCCACGGTGGAAGGAGGAACAGCGCCGCGGTAAACACCGGCAGCGCGATGAGAACGGTCAGCGCGCGCGTGAGAAACATGCTCCGGCCCGAGCAGGCTACGCGCCTGAACTCAGCGCATCAACCGGCCGAGGCCCGCGCCACGCGCTGGGTCGCTTGGAGCTGTTCGCTCGTGCGGCCGAAGCGTCGTTCGCGCGCCTGGTACGAAGCTATCGCGCTCGAGAGCGCAGCGGCGTCGAAATCCGGCCATAGCATGTCGGTGAAATAAAGCTCCGTGTAAGCGAGCTGCCACAGCAGAAAGTTGCTGATGCGCTGCTCGCCGCCCGTGCGGATGAACAGATCGGGCTCAGGTGCGTAGCTCATGGAGAAATAGGGTGCGAGGTCCGGCTCCGAGAACGTTTCGGCGAGCTCGGGCTTTTCCCTGAGCATGCGGTGGACGGCCTGCAGCATGTCCCAGCGGCCACCGTAATTCGCCGCGATCGTGAGCGTAAGCCGCTGGTTCTGCGCCGTGCGCGCCTCGGCCTCCTGCACTAGGCGCACGATGCGCGGCTCGAAGCGCTCGAGATTGCCGATCGCGCGAAAGCGCACGCTGTTGGCGTGCAGCTTGTCGATCTCCTGCTCCAGCGCGCCGATGAAGAGCTGCATCAGGAACTTCACCTCGTCCGACGGGCGCCGCCAGTTCTCGCTGCTGAACGCGAAGAGCGTGAGGTACTCGACGCCTTGTTTCACGCATGCCTTGACGGTTGCGCGCACTGCCTCCAGGCCGCGCTTGTGCCCCGCCACGCGCGGCAGGAAGCGCTGCTTCGCCCAGCGGCCGTTGCCATCCATGATGATGGCGACGTGGCGCGGCACTGCGGGGGCTTCGGGGATCGTCACTGTGGAGCTCGTGTGCATCAAGGAACCTCTGGTACCCCTAAACCGCCATCAGGTCCGCTTCTTTCGCCTGCAGCAGCTTGTCGATCTCGGCGATGTAGCGGTCGGTGAGTTTCTGCACGTCGTCCTGCGCCCGGCGCTCTTCGTCCTCAGCGACTTTCTTCTGCTTGAGCAGATCCTTCAAATGGTGGATCGCATCGCGCCGCACGTTGCGTACGGCAACTCTCGCGGCTTCACCTTCCTTGTGCACCACCTTGATGAGATCGCGGCGCCGCTCCTCGGTGAGCGCCGGCATGGGAACACGCACCATGTCACCGACGGTCGACGGGTTCAGCCCCAGGTCGGAATCGCGTATGGCTTTCTCGATCGCGCCGGCCATCTTCTTCTCCCACGGCGTTACGCCAATCGTGCGCGCGTCGACGAGTGTCACGTTCGCCACCTGCGGCACCGGTGTCGGCGTCCCGTAGTAATCCACCGTCACGTGATCGAGCAGCCCGGTGTGCGCGCGGCCGGTACGGACCTTCGCGAGATCGTTCCTGAGCGTCTCCAGCGTTTTTTTCATCTTCTGCTCGGCGGTCTTTTTTACGTCCGCGATCATGATGCCCTCCTAACGTTCGAAGCGGCTCAAACGTGCACCATCGTGCCTTCGTCTTCGCCCAGCACCACGCGCTTGAGCGCGTGCGGCTTGAAAATGCTGAAAACATTTATCGGAAGCTTCTGGTCGCGGCACAGCGTGAGCGCCGTCGCGTCCATCACCTTCAGGTTCTTGATGATCGCCTCGTCGAAGGTGAGCTCCTTGTAGCGCATCGCGTCCGGATGCGTAGTGGGGTCCTCGGTATAGACTCCGTCGACCTTCGTCGCTTTCAGCACGAGCTCCACGTTCATTTCCATGCCGCGGAGCGCCGCCGCCGTGTCCGTGGTGAAAAACGGATTTCCCGTTCCCGCAGCAAAAATCACGATCTTACCTTCTTCGAGATAGCGCATCGCCTTGCCGCGGATATACGGCTCTACGACTTGCTCGATGTTGAGCGCCGACTGCACGCGTGACACGACGTTCACGCGGCGCATCGCGTCCTGCAGCGCCAGCGCGTTCATCACGGTCGCGAGCATGCCCATGTAATCGGCGGTCGCCCGGTCCATGTGCGAAGCAGCCGGCGCGACTCCCCGGAAGATGTTGCCGCCGCCGATCACGACCGCGACCTCGACGCCGAGCGCGGCGACTTCCGCCACCTCGGCCACGATACGCTCGATGGTCTCCCGGTTGATGCCGTAAGTGTCGTCGCCCATCAACGCTTCGCCCGAGAGCTTCAGCAGAATGCGCTTGTAGGCTGGTGTTCGCTCGATCGCGGGCATCTGCGCTTTCTGCGCCGATTTCTGCGCAACCGCCGCTTCGTCCGGCAGAGTGAGGTGGGCTGGGCTGTGCGGCATGCGGTTCTTATCGTTCCTTTCGTTCCCCACCAGAGAGCTTTACGAGGGCTGCGCGCTCTTGTCGGAGGCTTGGCCGACCTGAGCCATCACCTCGGCAGCGAAATCGTCTTTACGCTTCTCGATGCCCTCTCCGACCACGTACAGCGTGAATGCGGCGACCGAAGCTTTGTTCGCCTTGAGAAGATCGGCGATCGTCTGCTTGTCGTTCTTCACGAAGGGCTGGCCGAGCAGCGTCACCTCCTTCAGGAATTTCTGTACGGCGCCTTCGACCATTTTCTCCACGATGTTCGCCGGCTTTCCGGACTCGGCGGCTTTGGCTGCCGCAATGTCGCGCTCCTTCCTGACCACCTCGTCGGAGACGTCCTCGCGCGACAGCGCGAGCGGCTTGCTCGCGGCGATGTGCATCGCGATGTCTTTGGCGAGCACGTCGTCGCCGCCGACGACATCGACGATGACGCCGATTTTCGCGCCGCCATGGATATAGGTTGCGAGCCGGCCCTGCGCCTCATGCCGTCTGAAGCGGCGCAGCGACATGTTCTCGCCGATCTTGCCCACGAGGGCAGTGCGGCGGGCTTCGACGGTGGATCCATCGAGGGGCAGCGCGCCGAGCGCCGCCACGTCCGCCGGGGCGTGCTGCGCGACGAGCTCCGCAACGGCGCGCGCGAAGGCGAGGAATTCCTCGTTCTTGGCGACGAAGTCGGTCTCGCAGTTCACTTCCACGATCGCACCGACTTTGCCGTCGCTGCCAACGTGTGCGGCGACGACGCCTTCAGCCGCGATGCGCCCGGCTGCCTTGCTCGCCTTGCTGCCGAGCTTGATGCGCAATATCTCCTCGGCCTTCGCGAGGTCGCCGTCGGCCTCCGTCAGCGCCTTCTTGCATTCCATCATCGGCGCGTCGGTTTTCTCTCTCAGTTCGCGGACCATCG
>Ga0196978_1000303_pt1 | contig 25416 bp, 15 predicted proteins | sample S3v_2013CmetaG_FD_155491 | JGI IMG/M metagenome (GOLD analysis project Ga0196978, IMG submission 155491) | Soil microbial communities from Anza Borrego desert, Southern California, United States - S3+v_20-13C | ecosystem: Environmental > Terrestrial > Soil > Desert | place: USA: California... | reverse complement strand
CGACGACATCTATCGTTCTCTCGTCTCGGGGGTGGAGTTCCCGGGATCAGGCGTGCCCGAGGGCAACGCGGACAAGGATCCGGTCGTGACCGGCAAGAAAGTACCGGTCGACGATCAGCCCGGCAACGTTCCTGTGCAGAGCGAGCCGGGCAACGATCATCCGCCCATTGCCGACATCCCGCCGCAGGAGCCCGGCAAGACCGGCGGCGACATCGTCGGCGAGCCGATCCCCGTCATCACCGGCCCCACAGACCTCGAAATCGAGTTCTGAGGAAAAAAGGGGTCAGGCACCTTTTTCAGCGACCGCGGAGGAAAGAGGTAGGCTCCTTTTTTCAGCCGGCCACAGACGTAGCCAATCATGAGCCGCATCCTTCTCATCTGCGGAAGCCTTCGCGCCGCATCGTCCAACCGTGTCCTGCTCGACGCCGCCGCCGCGCTGGCGCCGCCTACCTGGCAGACGCGCTACCTGGACGTCCTGGCGACGCTGCCACACTTCAACCCTGACGAGGACGGAGTCGACGTGCCGCAGCCGGTGCGCACGCTGCGCGAGGCGGCCGCATGGGCGCAGGGCTTTCTGATCTCGACGCCGGAGTACGCGCACGGCCTGCCGGGCTCGCTCAAGAACGCGCTGGACTGGCTCGTCAGCGGCATGGAGGTCTACGAGAAGCCCGCCGTGCTGCTCAATGCCACCGAGCATTCCACGCACGCGCAGGCATCGCTGCGCGAGATCCTCTCGACGATGTCTGTTCGGCAGGCGGGAGGAGCGTGGGTGACGGTGCCGCTGAACGGGCGCAAGCTCGGCGTGGCCGATGTGCTGGCGGACGCGGCGCTGAGCGGGGCGCTACGGCAGGCGGTGGATGCGCTCGAGGAAGGGCTGCGCTCGTAGCGCCGACACGTGGCGAGACCGATGACTGCGCAACTTGAAGAGGTGACCGCGGAGTTCATCGCCTGGGTCGTTCATGCGCTCAAAGCTTACGATGGCCTCGCGCCCTAGGATTGGCTGGGCCGCTCCTGTAGGTCCATCGACCGGAGGGGTGACCAATGCGACACGCGCCCACACTGTTCCGGACCGCTGCCGCCATGACGGCCGTTCTATCATGCTGCATGCACGCAGGCCGGGCCCACGCCAGCCGCTTCCTACCCTCGCCGTCCGAACTGCAGCCAGCAGAGAACATCGCCGGCAACCAGACCTATCCCTGCTTCGACGTCACCCCGAGTGGACGGTCGATGATCGGCTGGAGCGGCGGCTCCGCGGGAAGGCTGTATGCCGGCGGCGAGCCTGCAACTGGCGAGCTGACGGTCATGCCCGCTCCACGCTCCGGGCGCTGCTCGGTGGCTGCGGGGTCGTCGGCCTTCCTCATCGTCAATGGCGGAGAGGGGCGTATCATCGATGATCAGGGCGTGGCGTACGGCGACGTGTTCGCGCTCGACGATCTGGCAGGTGGAGCCGCCTCGCGAGCCAGTGCAGCATCGATTGACGGTAACCGCGTGGTCGCGACCTGGGTGCGCGTCGATGGGACGCAGTCTTCCATTCGTGCCCGGGTCATCGACCTGTCCGCGGCCGAGCAGGCGCCCGCATTTACGGTGTCATCCATCGACGCTGCAGACGTCGAGCTCAGCTCCCTTGGTGTCGATGGTGCCTCGGGTGGCCGCCTCGTCTTCTGGTGGAACCGCCTGGTGTTGTCGCGCAACGGCTCATACACGAGCGTGATCGACGACGACGTCTTCGTGCGGATGTACCAGGACATCGATACCCCGCTCACGGATGCCTTCGTCGTTCATGATTCGACGTTCAGGCAGCAGATGGATGTCCGGGCGGCGGTACTGGAGGATGGAGGTTTCCTCTTCGCCTGGTGGTCGTACTGGACTTCACCGGGAGCATTGTTCTCCAGGCGCTTCGACGCCATGGGCGTGGCCGCCACGCCCCCCACCTTGCTGTGCACGGACTGCTTCCTCCCTCTGGCCGTTGCACGCGATGGTGCCATCGTCGGCGCGGAGCGTTTCGTCGACAGTGTCGCCCGGGTGCTCGATGCCGATGGGCGCGTCGAGCCCGATAGCTACGCCTTCTTCGACGATCTGAGGCTCCGGTACGGGCGCGGCCAAACGGCGATCCTTACGCCAGGTGGCAGCTTGATGACAGGCACCTACAGCATCAGCGGCGTAAGTCCGGAAGCGACGGACGGCGACGGCGGCCGCTTGGCGATCCGCACGTTCTGTGCGCCGACCGACGCGGCGTGCGATCGTTGCCCGGGCTTCGAGGACGACGAAGACGCCGACGCCGACGGCATCCCTGACGCATGCGATCGCTGCACCAACATCGAGGGCGAGCGGACTGCGGCCGTAGCCAAGGTGTACGTCAGCTACGTGCCGGATTGGGGCACGGTCGTCATCCCCTGGCGTGACAACAGGATGGAGGTTCGCACGAGCTTCGACCTGCCGGAGGGAGCCGCGCTGGACGATCTCGACCTGCCCGGCCTCGGCATGCGCGTACGGCTCGAGGGTGTCAGCGGGACCGGCGCGGTTGCCGACGTCACTCTGCCCGGCGGCACGTTCAGCGGTGCCGGCACGCGGGGGTGGCAGGCCAAGGCAACGAAAGTTCGCTACCTGGATCGGACCGATGACTCCGTAAACGGCATCCGCAAGGTGGTGGTGTCCGGGACGCCGAGCCGTGTCACTCCCGGTGCAACCACCGTCTCGATGCTCGTCGTGGGCCGCGCAGGATTCTACGCCGACAACCATGCGCATCTTCCGCTCGAGCTGGTGCTGATGTTCGAAGGCGGCCAGACGTGCGCGGAGGCCGCCTTCACGCGCTATGACTGCTGGGCCGGAGCCTGGGACGGTCCGCTGCGGTGCTCGTACTGAGCGACGCCGTCACTCCCACAAGTCCGGCATGACCGCGATCGCCGTCGGGCCCTGATCCGTCGGCAGCACAGCCGACGCCAATTCGGGTTCGGACACGACCAGCCGCGGTTCGATGGGGTCGAAATACAGCAGGCCATCGCCGGGGATGACGAACGCCGTGGTCTGCGCCGATCGATTGGTCGCAAGTGCGGTCGACGAGGTACCCAGAAACACGCGGGAGGTCGCAAGCGCACCCGTAACGGGCGCCAGCGTGTCGGCGTCGAGATAGATCACGGCCACGCTGCTGTGGGTCGACGCCGCCACGATGCGAAGCAGCCCCGCCGCCGGTTCCTTTTCAATCCTCGCGACGTCCGCCTGCAGTGGCGGGCTTTGCGCCAGCAATGCGCCCGAAACGGGGTCACGCGCCTCCAATCTCTGCCCGATGCCGATGTACAGGCGGGCCAGGTCGGCGCTGATCGAGATTCCGCGGACCGGAAGAGTCGATCCGATGTTCAGCACCGAAGAGGCTTGCGTCGCGCCTGCGAATCGTGGTTCGTCGCCGTCGAGCCTGAGTACGGCTCCCTCGGTCCCGCAGAGCGCCAGATACAACGTGTCATGCGATGGCGAGGGCGCCATGGCGCAGAGATTGTGCGGTGCGAAACCCGTCGTGGCCGCGCTGCCACCGAGGCATTCTCGCGTACCTGTATCGATGTACGCGACGTGATCGGGACAGCGCACGTACAAGCGGTCGACGGCAGGGTCCACCGCGAGCGAATAAGGCATGCTACAGCCGCACGTCACCGACGATGCTTCCAGGGTGCCGAGCAGGAACTGTCCCGATGTACCGTCGACCATGACGATTCCAACGTCGCGGACCGCGGCGTACAGGATGTCGTCCTCGTGATCGTACGCCAGGTCACCAGCCCAGGTGTTGCCGAGATCGGCCGTGGTCAATACCGCGGCGGTGGCCGCGTCGACGACGACGATGCCATAGTCCGTCAGCGCGTAGTACGTCCCGTTCTCATGGTTGGCCAGGAGGGGACCGTAGAGTTCAACGGTGCGCAGCGAACGCTGGTAGGCAGAAACGCCAAAGTCGCCCCACGAAGAAAGTGCCGGCGAGATCTGCAGCAGATCGGCGTCGTGAGAGATCGACAGAAGGGCGACCCAGCTGCTCGAGTAGCCCGGCATCGCCACGGACAGCAAGGCAAGATCGCGCGGGTTCGGCGCGGAATCGAGCACCAGCTGCGTTCCCGTCGACCATCGCCACCCGACCACGGCATCGTCGCCGGCAAGGGCGGCGAAGCCCGCACCGCCGGTCACCACGAAGCTCGCGGGTGCACCGGGCAGCGTCTTGGCGCTGTAGACGCCGGTGATCGGCACTCCCGTCTGCGCCTGTATGCCGACGACGGACGCGTCCCCACGGCAACCGACGTAGAGCGACTGGCTGTGCGAGTCGATCCGCTGAAGCGAGCGCGGCTCCTGGCAAACGGGAAAGCTGGACAGCTCGGCCGTGCCGAACTTCGGCTCGCCCGTGCGTGCGTCGAGGAACGTGACGGTGTCGTCACCGGCATTGGCGACGTACAGAATGTCGTTGCGGGAATCTACGGCCAGCGCCGATGGGCCGTCGCCGGTCGCGAACGTCGACGCCTGCAGGGTGCCGAAGAGATAGGATCCGAGCGCCGCATCCAGGAACGTGACGGTATCGTCCGCTTCGTTGGCGACGTAGAGGATCTGCCTGTCGAGGTGCGTTACGACCGCCGATGGGGAGCCGCCGACGATGATGGCGTCCGTCAAGGCCAGGCCCGATGCTGCGTCGAGCATGCTGACAGTGCCGTCGCCGCGATTGGGCGTAAACACCGCGCTCGTACGGACGTCGACGTGCACGTCGTTCGGTGAGGTGCCGACGGAGCTGGTCGATTCCTCGAGAGTAGGCTCGGCGTACGTCAGTCCCGGACCGAATCGCGTCAGGCTCGACGCTTCGTCATTGGCGATGAAAAAGCTGAGCTTCGGCGGCCGTCCGAGCTGGCTGTCATGGTCGAGACTGCACAGACGGTCCCCGGAAAGCGCGGCGCAGTCTTCGTTCTGATCCAGCGCGATGTTGGTGGCCAGGCACGAGTGGCACGTCGTGACGTCGTGCAGGCAGGCCAGAAGGTCGTCCGATGATTGAAGGGGCCGGTTGCACAGACGAAACAGCGCCTCGCCCGCCACACCGATGTCGTCATCGGCGTCCCTGCATTTGGACAGCGCAAGGCTGACCCGTTGCCAGGCCTTGTCGAATGCGGTTCCGGGCGCCGCATCGAACGAACACGACCACGGCGGCTCACCGCCGCGCACAGCGCAAGTCACGGCTGCGTTGATGCCGGCGCGCGCGGCCTTGAACATCGCGGCGTACAGCGACTTGACGCAGCGGTACTCGTTCGCCGACATTCCGACGCCCAGGGGGAAGTCCAGGTCGTGCCGGATCTTCTCCGTCAAGCCGATGGCGTTGCAGTTCGTGCACCACTCGATGTCGCCGGCGTCGTCGATCGGCGAGGACGAGCAGCCGCGGAATCCGGACCTGCACGTCGTGGTGTGGAGATCCTCGACGGTCGCGCCGCCCGAAAGCGCGGCGGTACACGGGGAATTCTCCGTGATACTCCGGAAGCCGCTGACTCGCGGCCTGCAGTAGTAGTAGGAGTGGCCGTACTCGGTTCCGGTCGGGCAGTGCTCGATGCCGCGCATCACCGTTCGGACGCGCGCGGCGACGTTGCGTGCGATCTGAAGCCGGCACGCGGAGACGTCCGAGGCCATCGTGGAACGGGGTGGCAACACGACCGAAGCGGCCAAGGCAATCCCTGCCGTGCATAGAGTCACTGCATTGCGAACCATCTCGCACCCTAGATCGGCAGCGCAGGTCATGGAAGGGACTTGGCATTGCAAGACGCCACCTTTCTTCAGGCCTGGCAGGCAGCTAGGTTCGGCCGGCGGAGTGCCGCAACCGGAGCAGAACATGGATGACGGCTGGAAGAGGGGATGCATCATCGCCGCAGCGCGGGTGGCCACGCTGGTCTGGTGCCAGATGCTGGCGGCTGCAACGCCCATGGCGCACGCAGAGCTGGTCGGATCCGGCGGGCAGCGGGTAATGGCGACCTCGGTGGTCGAGCCGCCCTACGGAATCGCCAGCGTCCCGCCGGCCGGCTTCATCGTCACGTTCAGGGAGCGGCGACCTTTCCAGAATCAGCCTGCGGTCGACTTCCTTGCGCAGCGAACCGATGAGGTCGGACGCCTGCTGGGAGCTCCGATCGTTTTGCTCGACGACTATTTCGTCCCCGCCAACGACGGTGCCGCGCCGGCCCTCGGCGTGGATGCGCAGGGACGGCTCCTGCTGGCGTTCCAGCAGGGCAACGACGTGTTCCTGCGGGCCGCCGATCTCTCCGGCAGCTCTCTCGGACCCGACGTGCACGTCGGACTGGTCTTTCCGACCACCCTGGCCCGCCTCCGCTTGCTGCTGGATTCGAGCGGCGGACCGATCGTGATGTGGCGCGCAGGCAGCTTTCTTTACGGTCGCGCGTTCGACTCCGACCTGCAGCCCCGGTCCGCGCTCTGGTCGCTCCCGTCCACGGCAGATTCCGTGCAGGCGGTCATCACCACTTCCGACCACATCGTCGTCGGCTGGCAGGAAGACGCCGGATACGAGGATCCCTGCGTCTCGAAGCTTCAGAAGACCGACCGGGCGGGGACTGTCGTCGCCGGTCCTTTGGTGTTGCCGGTGGACGATGGCGAGCAATGCCGCGGGCTGTCACTGGCCCGCACGGACGGCGGCGCCGTGATGGCCGTCGCCCTCACTGGCCGCAACGACTACCAGGACGTTCGCATGCGCTCCGTGGCCGTGGGCGCGGACCTGCAGACGGTGGGCCCCGTGCAGCAGCTGGTTCCGCAGCCCGCCTTGCGCGACGCAGGACCATCCGAGACGATCCTGCTCTCGGCCGAGGACGAGCTCATGCTCGTCTGGACCGGCTCCGATCACATCGGGCGCGGCGTCTTCCTGCGTACGCTCGCCTCCGATGGCGCGTTCAGCGGGGAGCAGCTCGGCGTCAATACAACTCGTATGGGCAACGAGGAATTCCCGCGCGCTGCGCTGGCGAACGGACGCGCAGCAGTGGTCTGGGCGACGTGGTATGGCCGCGTCGACATCCGATCATTCTGTGACTCGGAGGATCCCTCGTGCCGAAGGTGTCCGGACGCGGCATCGGATGAAGACAGCGACGGCGACGGGCTGCCCGACGGATGCGATTCCTGCAACGACCCCGACGCCGAGAGCATCATCGGGAAGCTGACCGTGCTGGCACGCGACGGCAAGGGGAAGGGGTATACGCTCACTGGCGAGCTGTCGCTGCCACCCGGCGCGCCTCCGTTCAGCGACTACGCATTCGACCAGACAGGCGCGTTCCTTCGCATCCGGGGCCGCGGAGATGGCGACGTGCTCGAGGTCGGCCTTCCCGCCGAATATTTGCCGACCAGCGGGTACAAGGAAGGATGGGTCCGTAAGGGGACCGGCACTACCTGGAGCTTCGTCGGCGCCCGCTACGACAGCTACCTGCAAACGGGCAACGGCGAGTTGCGCCGCGTCCTGCTGAAAGAACTGGAAAGAGAAGGCCGGCGCATCATCAAGTTCAAGATCGTCGGCGGCACCTACTACCACCCCCGTATCCCGGTGCTCGAATCGGACCTTCCCGTGCACGTGTCGTTCCTCCTCGGCACGACCGATGGGCAGGACCCGATCAGCTGTCACGACATCACCTTCGATGGAGACGACTGCACCTTGGACACCACGACGTGGACGGCAAGGTGCTCGACGCAATGACCGAAGCTGACCGGCGCTCGACGGCCACCGCTTCGTTCGAGTTCTATTTGCTCTCCATGACCGTCACGCCCTGCCAGTCCGCCGGCGGCGGCGTGGCCAGGAACGTTCGGCAGCGCTCCACGTACATGACGCTCGGCTTGTCGCCGGGATACCGGTCGAGGACCTTGCCGAAGGTGGCCATCGCTTCGCGGAAGCGCCGCTCGCGATAGGCCGCCACGCCTTCGGCAAAGATCTCGAGCAGGTCGCTCCACTGTTGGCGCTCGGCGACGTGTCCGAGCAATTCGTAGATCGTCACTGCCGCCGAACGTCCCTTGACGGCGACCACGTCCAGCTCGCGGCCGATGAAGTCCGCGCCCGCCGCCGCAAGGGTGTCGGCGCTGACCAGCACGCGCACACCGTACGTCTTGGTCAGCGACTCGAGGCGCGATGCCAGGTTCACGTTGTCGCCGATCACGGTATAGCTGAGGTGCTGGGTCGAGCCCATGTTGCCCACGACCATGTCGCCGGTGTGCACCCCGATCCCCGCCTCGATGGGCGGCCAGCCACGCTCGCTCTGCCACTCGCCGGTCCGATCGGCGAGGCGCTGGCACATCGCCAGCGCCGCGTCGCATGCATGCGCAGCGTGCGTGGGCTGGGCCAGCGGAGCGCCCCACACCGCCATGATCGCGTCGCCGACGTACTTGTCGAGAGTTCCGGCCTGCTCGAAGATCACCTCGGTCATCTCGCCGAGATAGACGTTGAGCAGCTCGACGAGCGCCTCGGGCTCGAGCTTCTCGGAGATGCTGGTGAAGCCGCGGATGTCCGAGAAGAGCACCGTCAGCTCTCGGCGCTCGCCGCCCAGGCGCACCAGCTCGGGGTTCTCGCTGAGCGTGCGCGCGATCTCGGGATTGAGGTAGCGGCTGAAAGCCTCGCGTGCGCGCCGCCTCTGCCCTTCCTGCACGACGTACTGGTAGACGGCGATGGCGGCATAGACGACCACCACCGTGATGACCTGATAGACGATGCCGAGCGGAATGCCGGTGGCGAGAAAGATCCACTGGCTGCCGACCAGATAGGCGCCGAGCATTCCCAGCACGGCCAGTCCGCCGTTGACGCCGCGCGCCCAGCGCAGCGCCACGCCGAGCAGCACGGACAGCAGAACGATGGCCGCGACGTCGAGCAGCACCGTCCAGCGCGGCTGGCGCAGGAAGTCTGCGCGCAGGATGTTGTCGAGCGCCGTGGCGTGCATCTCGACGCCGGGAAAGATTCCGTCCAGCGGCGTTGCGCGGATGTCGGCCACGGCCGTTGCCGTGACGCCGACCAGCACCAGCTTGCCGGCAAGCGCGCCGGGGTCGGCCCGCCCCGCCAGCACGTCGGCCGCCGATACGTGGGGGAACGTGCGCTTGGGCCCTCGGTAGTTGAGCAGCATCTGGCCGTCTTCGGCCACCGGGACGTCCTGCTTGCCGATGCGGACGTCCTCGACGCCGAAAGGAGCCACGCGCACCGTGGTCAGACGGTCGGGCCAGTACACCGACAGCATCGCCAGCGTCAGCGGCAGCGCGATCTGGTCGCGATAGCGCACCGCCATCGGAACGCGCCGGAAGTAGCCGTCGCCCGGGTCCGGAAACGTATTGAAGAATCCCGTGGCGCGCGCTGCCTTGTTGATGATGTCCAGATTGGCCACGGCGCCGAGCGCCTTGGGAATCTCGCGCTCGCCGGCGCCCTGCACCTGCACGAGCTTGTAGGCAGTCAGGGTCGGCTCGGCGGCGCGCGCGACCGCGTTGTCGAGCTCGAAGAAGTAGCCGACGACGACCTTGCCGGAGCGCGCCACGGCCTCGGCGAGCTGCTGGTCTTCGCTGCCGACGGTCACGAGCGCCTTCTGCACCTGCTCGATGGCGGCGGCATCGACGTGTCCCTCCAGGGACTTCAGGTCGGGCGGCGCCGTCGCCTCGGACTGGACGACGTCGAAACCGATGACGGCCGGCGATGCTGCATCGATACGCTCCAGAAGTTTCGCCACCGTCGTGCGCGACCATGGCCAGCGCCCGATCTCGGCGATGCTGGCATCGTCGACGGCGACGATGACCACTTCGGGCGCTGGCGGCTCGGGGCCTCTTTGCACCAGCCGGAAGTCGGTGGCGCGGGTATCGAGCAGCAGCAGCGGACCACAGCTGGACAGCCGCAGGATCGCGAGCGCGACCCCCAGCAGCAGGGCGATTCGCATCGTGGTCAGTGACGGCGCGCGCACGGGGAGGCACCTAAAGCAGCGTCGCCGAGGCAGGTCTAGCCGGCGATGCGCGCAGCGTCAGGGGTCGTGAGCAGACTGGTCGAAACGCGATCGAGGGCAACGCAGCGACCGACGAATGGTAGTGGCATCGGGGCCCTCGCGCCGATAGGTTCCGGCAGCGACGAGCGCACGGCCTGGCGGGAGGCCGGCGGCGGCACGAAGGATCGCAGCCAATGGCGGGGAATGACGTGAAAGATCTGCATCTTGGCATCGCTGGAGACGATGGCGGCGCAAGCGGTTCGCCGCTGCCTGGTCACCTGCGGCGGTTGGCCGTTTCGCTGGCGATGCTCGCGCCTGCCGTCATGTCGCTGCCCGCCCCTGCTGCGGCGCAGTTCGAGACCGTCTACGCCCAGGAGAAGTATTCGGCCGAAACGAATCCGGGTCTTGCCGCACTGAACATGTTCGCGCGATTCGGCAGCTCGGTCACCGCCATCGACGATTACAACGGCAACGGCATTGCCGACCTGGCCGTCGGTGCCGCGTCGGATGCGACCGTCGACACCAGCGCCGGCGGTATCTGGTTCGTTCCGGTAAGGACGGATGCTTCCGCCTTCCGCCTCGAGACCGACTCCGGAAACATGCAGGCGAACGGGCAGCTCGGCGCCGCCATCGACAATTTCGCACATGCCATCTCCGGTGCTCCTCCGGTGGCAGGCGCCACGCACGCGCTGGTGGTCGGCTCGCCTGGCAAGGACGGCACACAGCCCGGGCAGGGCGCGATCATCGTCATGCTCGTCGACGCCACCTTCAACATCACCGAGACGGTCATCACGCACGGCACCGGAGCATTCGTCACCAATCCGTCGCAGGATGAGCATTTCGGCCAATCGGTCGCGGTCATCGGCGACATCGACGGCAACGGCTTCGCCGACCTGGCCGTCGGAGCTCCCGGCATCGACTCGGGCGGAACCGATGCCGGCGGCCTCTACATCCTGCGTCTCGGTATGGGTGCCAGCGTCATCGGCGCCACCCGCATCGACGCGTTCTCCGGCCTGCCCGGCCTGCTGTCGGCCGGGGACGCCGTCGGAAGCTCCGTAGCGGGCATCGGCGACGTCAACGGCGACGGCATGCTCGACGTCGCGGTCGGTTCGCCTCTGGACGACGAAGGAGGAACCTCGACCGGTTCGGTGCGGCTGCTGTTCCTGAACACCACCGGCGCCGTCGTCGGCAGTCGCAAGATCACCGCGGGTTCGGTGGATTTCGTCGCCGCCGACGGCGCCATCGATACGCTCGACCAGTTCGGCGCGGCGCTGGCCGCCCGCGACCTCACCTTCGACGGCGACCTCGAGCTGCTGGTGGGCGCTCCCGGCGACATGGGCGTCGGCGCGTTCTGGGTGCTGGAGCTGTCCGGCATCGGCATCGTCGAAGCCGATCGCGTCGGCCAGGGCACCAACGGCTTCACCGGCGATCTGGAGATGGAGGAAAAGTTCGGCGCTTCCCTGGCGGCGCTCGACGATTTCGACAACGACGGAGTGCGCGAGATCGCCGTCGGCCACCCGGCCGACGACGACGGAAACGTCTCGGGCGCAGTCTGGATCCTCACTTTCGGAGAGTGCGGCGACGGCACTGTGGACACCGGCGAGCTGTGCGACGACGGCAATCGAGACCCGGGCGACTGCTGCACGCCTGCATGCACGGGCGACGACGCCTCCACGCCCTGCGAAGACGACTTCGAGGCCTGCACCTTCGACCACTGCGACGGTTTGGGATCCTGTCTCCACGACGGCATCGCCGGCCCTTGCGACGACGGTGCGGCCTGCAACGGCACCGACCAGTGCGATGCGACCAACGGCACCTGCACCATCCACTCCGACGATTTCTGCATGGGCGGCGCCGAGTGCCAGACCTTCTGCAACGCGATGACTTCGAGCTGTGCCGACCTGGCCGGCACGCCCTGCACGCCCGACGCCAACCCGTGCACTCGCGACGAGTGCAACGGCTTCGGTGCCTGCGCCCATCTCCCCGACACCTTCGCGCCGTGCAACGACGGCAACCCCTGCACCCTTGGCGACCACTGCAACGATGCTGCCGAATGCGTCGACGACGACAGCATCACCGACGGAATGTCGTGCGACGACGGCGACGCTTGCACGCAAGGCACCACCTGCACGTTCGAAGTGTGCGGCACCGGGACCGCGGTCGACTGCAGCGGCCTGGCTGACGATTGCAACACGGCCGGATGCGACCCCGGAACCGGCTGCTTTGCCGATCCAGTTGCCAACGGTGAGCCGTGCGACGACGACACCAACTGCACCAGCGGCGACACTTGCATGAACGGCGTCTGCGAGACCGTGCCCGTCGACTGCTCGGGCTTCTCTTCGGATCCGTGCAATCCCGGCATCTGCAATGAAGGCACGGGGACCTGCACCACCGAGCCGGCAGAGAACAACACGCTCTGCGACGACGGCGACAATTGCACCACCGACGACGTGTGCACCGGCGGCGTCTGTGGCGGAACGCCGGTGGACTGCTCGACCTTCGCCGATTCGTGCAACACGGCGGAATGCAATGCGGGGACGGGTGTTTGCGACGTAACACCCGTCATGGATGGCACCGGCTGCGATGACGACGACAATTGCACCACGACCGACGTGTGCACCGCCGGCACGTGCGGCGGAACCCCGGTAGACTGTTCGGGATCGACCGATCAGTGCAACAGTGGCAACTGCAACGTCTTCTCCGGCCTGTGCGAGCAGATTCCTGTCGGCAACGGCACCGGCTGCAACGACGGCCTGGCCTGCACCACGACCGACGTCTGCACCGATGGCACCTGCGGCGGCACACCCGTGGACTGCAGCGGCCTGGACGATGCCTGCAACGAGGGCGTCTGCGACCCGGGTACTGGCGGATGCGAAACCTCGCCGCACGCGGACGGGACGCCGTGCGAAGACGGCGCTCTCTGCACCCTCGGCGATGAGTGCCAGGCGGGCGTCTGTGTCAGCGGTCCTCCGAAAGACTGCAGCAGCCTGGATGAGAGCTGCAAGACCGGCACCTGCAACCCCGCCAACGGCGAATGCTTCGGCGAGGCAGTGCCGGCGGGCACACCCTGCAACGACGGGCTGGCCTGTACCGTCGTCGACGATTGCGGCTCATGTGCCGACTGCGCCGGCATTCCCAAGGACTGCTCGTCCGCGGGCGACCAGTGCAACGACGGCGTCTGCGATCCCGACAGCGGCCTCTGCGAGGCTTCCCCCGTTGCCGATCCGACCGGCTGCAACGACGGATTGGCCTGCACCGAGAACGACGTCTGCACGGGTGGAGTCTGCGCGGGAACGCCGACGGACTGCTCGGGGCTGACCAATCAGTGCAGCACAGGCGTGTGCAACGTGATTTCCGGCCTTTGCCAGGCCGTCCCGGTCGGCAACGGCACCGGCTGCAACGACGGGTCGCCGTGCACGACGGACGATGTGTGCTCGGCCGGCTCCTGCACCGGAACTCCGGTGGACTGCTCGTCCGCGGGCGACCAGTGCAACACCGGTTCCTGCAACGCCGTCACCGGACTTTGCGAATCGAGGGCCGTCACCGATGGCAACGGCTGCGACGACGGCCTCGCCTGCACGACCGGTGACGTCTGCACGGGCGGCGTCTGCGCCGGAACGGCGGTGGACTGCTCGGGCATCGGCGATCAGTGCAACTTCGGTGCATGCAATTCGTCGACGGGGCTGTGCGAGACCTTCGCGGTGGGCAACGGCACGGGCTGCAACGACGGGATGGCGTGCACCAACGGCGACGCGTGCACGGCGGGGGTGTGTGCTGGCTCGGCTGTCGACTGCTCGGGCTTCTCCGACATGTGCCACACCGGCGTCTGCAACGCCGGAACCGGCCTGTGCGAGTCGGTCCCGGTCGGCAACGACGTCGGCTGCGCCGACGGCAACCCCTGCACCACCGACGACGTCTGCACCGACGGCATCTGCGGCGGAACCCAGGTGGACTGCTCGGCAGCAGGCGATCAATGCAACAGCGGCGTCTGCAATCCGGCCAACGGCCAGTGCATTCAGGAGCCGGTCGGGGACGGCACCTCCTGCGACGACGGCCTCTTCTGCACCGAGCTCGACAGCTGCGAGAGCGGAGTGTGCACCGGCCCGAGCCCATGCGGCGACGACCCATTGTGCACCGGCGAGTGCAACGAAGCCCTCGATGAATGCCGCACCTGCGGGCATCCCTACAGCAACAGCCGCTGCGTGGTGAACGCCGTCTTCATCCTGCAAGGCGCCGTGGGCTTGCGCGACTGCCAGGTGTGCTTCTGCGACGTCAACAGCAACTTCCAGGTGACATCGACCGACGCTGCAGCCGTGCTGCGTACGTGTGTGCACCTGCCGCAGCAGCTCTCGTGCCCGACCGGCTTCGTGCTGCAGGCGCAATGAGATGGGTCGGGGCTAGCACCCCGCAGGTTTCTAACGGCAATGACGCTCGCCTGACCTCGGTGGTCGCGGTAGACTGAGCACGTGGCATCGCTGCCGGAAAGCCTTCGGACATTCGCGAACCGCCGCGACGGGTCGACGGAAAGCGTGATCATCGAAGTGACCTCGCCGAAGGTTTCACCACCTGGCCAACGCCCCAGCGGGGCGCGCCGCGCCAAGCCTGCCAGCTCTCCCAAAGAGGCCCGTTCTGCGTACGACCAGGTCTATCGCGCGATCAAGAACCTCAACTTGAAAGCCCCGCCCGTTCGTCTGGAGGGGGTCGGTTCAGTCGTCGCTGACGTCACGGCGGAGCAGCTTCTTCTCATCGCCGAGATGCCGATGGTGGCGGCGATACGGCCGAACCGCCTGCGACACGCCCCCAGACCGAAAACGGCAACGGCGCGTTAAACCCCTTACTGGAAGGCGAATCCGAGCGCTCGCAGGATATCGATGCGGCCGTAACCGAATCTGTGATTCTGCCCGGCCTCGCCCAGCTCCTTTACGGTACCCGCAAGCAGAGTCTGTGCGGCGTTGACGCGATCGGTGCCCTTGAGCGAAGCGAGCATCGGAGGTTTCGCACTGAACAGCAACGCAAACGCTCCCGCAACGTGCGGCGTCGCCATCGACGTCCCGTTCCAGGCTTCGTACTTGCGCTTGGGCACCGCAGAAAAGATGTCGACGCCAGGGGCCGTGACGTCGGGCTTCGAATACACCAACGGCAGCGCCTCAGGGTCGAGGTAGCGGGATGCCTCGATCACCTGCGTTCTTCCACCGCTGAAGCCGGCAGCGCGATCCTCGACGTCGGTGGCGCCGACGGTGAATGCGAAGATGTCGTTGCCGGGAGACCCCGTGGTTTGACTCCCCTCGTTCCCCACGGCGCAGACTACCGGAATACCCGCTTCATTGGCGCGGATGAACGCCAGCGTGTACGTGTCGAAAACGTCTGCCGTCATGCTCAGGCCGCCGAGCGACATGCTGATCACGTCGACCTTTTTCGAGATCGCCCACTCTATGCCCGCCAACACCTGCGCGTCGGTGCCTTCCCCGTTCTTGAGAACGAGTCCGGCGTAGATCGATGCTTCCGGCGCCACGCCTATCCATCGGCCGCTGGCGTTTCCGCCGACCACGATCGCGGCACAGTGCGTCCCATGCTCGTCGCTGTCGTACGCACGCCGGGCGTTGTCGATGACCGTATTGCCGTTCTCGTCGAACTCGGCGAAGCCGGCGATCTTGCCTTCCAGATCCGGATGCTTGGGATCGACTCCGGTGTCCAGGATCGCGACCTTGGTGCCCTGCCCCAGCGCCGTGTATGCGCCCCACGAAGCCATGGCACCGGTTCGTGCGAGTCCCGAGGTATAGCCGGGATGATCGAGCACCGCTCTCGGTAGGGACGTAGCTTTCGATACCGGGGGACGTTTGACCAGCCGGTTCGGGAATACGGCCGCGACGTCTTTCATTTCCTCGAGCTTGGCGAGTTCGTCGCGAGTCACGTCGACGACCGCAGTGCCGAATGAATTGAATGCGATGGGAGGGGTCTTGGTGCCGGTACCGCGGACCCACTGCGATCGCATGAACGAGGATAGGGAACGGTTTCCGAAGTCCAGCTTTCGGTTCGGCGTCGACGGTTTGTGAGTCCCCTTTCGTTTTCCAGCCCGCTTGGTGCCGCCCGACCTGCTCTCCGAGGGTTTCTTGCCGATCTCGTCGAGCAGATCTCGGGCCGTGATGACCGCACGTCGTTTCGCGGCGACCTCGGTGGCCTCGATCATGTGGCGGCGAAGGTCGTCGCCGGCCACCATCTGGACGATCACGCTGATGCGCTTGCCGGGGTTTTCATCGTTGATCCGCTCGATCTGCTGTCGAAGCTTGCTCACTGTCGTAGACCTCCATCGTCGGGCCGACCCTGTTCGAGCGGCGGCGAAGGATTTTGCGACAGACGGAGCACGGCGACGGTGAGGGTGATCACTTGAGTTGCAAAAAAATCTGGCGATCGCGCGCCATCATCGGCGACGCGCGGTCGTTCTTTTGCCGGCGCGAGGATGCGCCGGGTTCATGGTCGTCGGGGCGTCGCCTGCCCCTTCGTACCCAGGAAGATCGTGTGGCGCGCTCCTTTCCCGGCGTGGCCCCGTACCGTGGCCACCTCCACTTCGAAACCCGCTTTCTCGAGCGACCGCTCGAAGCCTCCACTCGAGAATGCAGACCATATTGCCACTGTTCCGCCAGGCACCAATGCGTTCTGAAGCGCCTGCAGGCCGGTCCGATCATAGATCCGCGCGTTGCCGGCGGTAGTGAACGCTTCTGGTCCGTTGTCGACGTCCACCAGGATCGCGTCGTACCTTCCGGCATCCTCGGTGCCGGCCAGATGATCGACGAAGTCGGCAGCGATGAGGCGCACACGCACGTCCTGGAGCGGCCGCTTCGCCAGATCGGCCAGCACGCCGTAGTTCCATTCGACGATGCATGGGAGCAGCTCGACCACGACGACCTCGGCGGTGGAGGGAAGAACGTCGAGGGCCGCACGCAGCGTAAAACCCATGCCGAGACCGCCAATGAGCACCCGTGGCGACGAGGACTCGATATGCCGCAGCGCGAGCTCTGCCATCTGCGCTTCCGAGCCGTGGGTACGGCTGCCCATCAGCGGCTCGTTGCCGACTCGCACCATGTAGCCGTCGGCTTCGCGGTGCAGGGTGATGGCGCGGCCGTCGGCCGTCATCGATGTGGCGATCAGCTCACGCGGTCGCATCGCGCACCGGCCGCCATTCGCGCAACCGATGTCGCACGCGATGCGGCACGCGCAGCGAGAACCAGCCGGGATTGAGCGTGAAGAAATGCATCATGATCATCGCCAGGCTCAGGTCGACGAGATCGACGACCATCAGCATGCCGAGTTGCATCAGCACCATGGCCAGCCACAGCCAGGGTCGCAGCGCCCGCAGCAGCGCCAGCGGCGCGTACAGCAGCTCCAGTGCCAGCGCGCCCCAGGTCAGGAAGCCGAGCACGTACTCGTGCAGTCCGTGCAGCATCGCTCGCAGCGCCGTGTCTCGTGCCAGCGGATTGTCCAGAACCCGCATCAGGGCCGTGCCATCGACCCACGACGGGCTCTGCAGCTTGGCGTAGCCGCTGTAGGTGTAGGACGCTGCCATCACGGTCCATGCTGCCGCCCACAGCAGCGGCGGCATCTGCCAGCGCGGCTGCGGCGGCCAGGCAGCGGGCAGCTCTCGCATCGCCGCACGCACCGAAGGAACCAGGGCGTGCGCGAGAAGCAGCCATCCCATCACCGCCAGCCCCGGGTTCTCTATCAAAGGATTGCGTGCCAGCTGACCGGCAAGGATGTACCAGAGCGCGACGGCCGCGATGCGGTCGCCGATTCCGACGGCGAGCATTGCCGACAGCAGGCCCGCGGCGCCGGTCGTGATGGTGACGAACAGGGGTCGGTCCGATATCGCGTACAAGTGTAGCCGCCCCTGCCAGGGACTATCGGCGGCGTCGGGCAGCACTCCGACGTTCGACCACAGCTCGGTCGACCATGGCAGCAGCTGCAGGAAGTGCACGCACAGCCATGCTCCGAAGACGAAGCGCCAGACGGCGTACGCTCCCGGCGTCCAGGCGAGGTGGCGCTCGAGCAGCAGGGGCCGCGTCATGACTTCCTGCACGGTGCGGTCAGCACCAGCGGCAAAGAGGGATCGTGGAGACTGCGCTCGCGCGGCACCATCCTGGTCTGCACCTGCCTGGCACCCTCGCCGACGCCGAGCTCCCAAAGAAGCGCGGCAGGCGGTTCACACATCGCGTAGCGGGCTGCCCACGCAAACATGCGCCTGCCCCGAGGGTCGCTCACCAGCAACGGCCCGCGCGACAGCGTTGCGGCAAATACGGTCCGGCGCGTGTATGGACCTCGAATGCGGGCGTAGCTGGCCGGAGTCAGCTCGAGCGAGCGGATCTCGCCGCCGCTGTCCTTCCATTCGAGGAATTGGCGCGTCGAAAAAGTCTCCAGCCCCCGGACCGTGGAGAACACTTTGGGAGCAGGCGAGGCGGCAGTCGCCGCCGCGACGTCCCGGAGGCGCTGCCTGCCTGCGAGATCGCCGCCCATCTGCAGCAGACCGAAGAAGAAGAGTACGGCGATGCCCACCGTTCGCCAGGGCTCTTCAGGTCCCGGCGGAGCTTCATGGTCAGCATTCACGCGGCATCGCTCTCCGGCTTCTGGACGATAGACCCTACGCGACGGGCTGTGAAGGGTGTGACGCAGCGCGCGTCGTGGCTGGCCTGGCAGAGGCGATGTAATCTCTCGACAATCGCTGCACGCTCACGCGTCCAGGCGAGGCACCTCGATGCGCAAGACCGTCTTTACCATTCTGGGCACGCTCGTGGTGGCGGTCGTGGCCGTCAACCTCACCCGCCCGGAGAAGAAGATCCAGCACAGCATGGATCATCTCTACGGCAGCGATGACGACCAGCTGGAGCGCGAGATGGGCGCCCTGCTGGGGCCGGCAATCCTGGAGGGCAACGAGATCACGCCGCTGCACAACGGCGTCGAAATCTTTCCCGCGATGCTGGCGGCCATCCGCGAGGCGCGCCGCACCATCACGTTCGAGACCTTCATCTACTGGTCCGGCCGGATCGGGCGCGAGTTCGCCGACGCGCTTGCCGAACGTGCCCGCGCCGGCGTCCGCGTCCACGTCATGCTCGACTGGCTCGGCAGCTCGCGCATGAAGGAAGAGCTGGTCGAGGAGATGCGCGCCGCCGGCGTCGAGGTCGAGCGCTACCATCCGCTGCGCTGGTACAACATCGGACGCCTCAACAACCGCACGCATCGCAAGGTGCTGATCGTCGATGGCGAAGTCGGCTTCACCGGCGGCGTCGGCATCGCCGATCACTGGCTGGGCAATGCGCAGGACGAAGAGCACTGGCGCGACATGCACTTTCGCATCCGCGGACCGGTGGTCGCTCAGATGCAGGCCGCGTTTCTGGACAACTGGATCAAGACCACCGGCAGCGTGCTGCACGGACGCGAGTACTTTCCGCCGCTGCAGCAGGAAGGCCGTCTGCGCGCTCACCTGTTCACCAGTTCCTCGGCCGGCGGCAGCGAGAGCATGCGCCTGATGTATCTGACGGCGATCACCGCCTGCTGTCACAGGATCGACATCGCCGCCGCCTACTTCGTCCCCGACGAGCTGATGAGCCGCGAGCTGCTGCGCGCGCGCGAGCGAGGTGTCCGCATCCGGATCGTGCTGCCGGATCGGCACATCGATGCCGTCACCGTCGGCATCGCTTCCAAGCGTGCATGGGGCCCGCTGCTGGCGGGCGGCGTCGAGATCTACGAGTACGCGCCCACCATGTTCCACTGCAAGATGCTGATCTTCGACCAGCGAGTGGTGTCGGTGGGCTCGACCAACTTCGACATGCGCTCCTTCGAGCTCAACGACGAAGCCAGCCTGAACGTCTACGATCCGCGCTTCGCCGCGGAGATGACGCAGGTGTTCGAGAACGATCTGGCGCGCGCCAGGCCGATCACGCTGGAGACATGGATGGCACGGCCGCTCGGTCAGAAGGTCGCCGAGGTGGTGGTGGACCCGGTCAAATCCCAGCTGTGAGGTCGCCGCCGCTATCAGTCGCCTCTCACCGCCCGCACCAAAATCTACTTCCATGAGAAGGCAAGGTCGGTCGGCAGGCCACCCTTGTCATTCCGTGAGTCATTCCGTGTGTCGTTCCGTGTGAGTCGTTCCGTGCTTGACGCAGCTCTGCCCGTGTCTTAGCGGTCACAACGAAGCCGTCTCAACGCGAGCTGGAGGAACGATCGTGCCAGATGTCCAATCTTATTGTGGCCCAAGTCTCCTGAGCCGAGCACGCCTCACGCAGCTTGGTCGGGCAATGTGCCGCCCAATAGCCCTGGCCGTCGTTGCGACCTCCAGCGCCCTGCAAACCGGCTGCGCTGCCCAGATGGCTTTGCAGCAGCCTCTTGCCAAGGATGTCTCTGTCCTGAATGTGGGAACAGGTCGCGACAGGGTTATTGCCGAGTTCGGCCAGCCGGTCTGGACGGACAGCGGCGAGGGACGATACGTCGATCTCCATGTGTATACACAAGGCTATCCGGACCATATCAAAAAAGTGCGAGCCGCTTGGCACACATTTGGCGACCTAGCTTCGTTCGGGTTGTGGGAACTCGCAGGCATTCCGCTCGAACGGTGGCTAAACGGCACCGATTACGCCGTCGAGATTTCCTACGATTCCGCGGGCTCTGTGCAGTCTGTGACGGAGATGCATGAGGACCGCGTTCAGACATTGATGCGCGTACTCGGAATGGACAAGCGCGCCGGCGATCGTCCCCGAATTGGACCTACCAGCTACGATAAGAAGATCGCCCTCGTTGTCGGAATTGACAACTACCCTCACACTCAACCACTGAAACACGCGCGTCTTGACGCGAAGAATATAGCCACAGCGTTAGCCGGGATGGGGTTCGAGGTTCACGCCCTCTACGATGAACAAGCGACGCGCTCGGCGATACTTCGGTTCTTAGGTGAAACCTTGAGCGAACGCGCCACCGCCAACTCGCTTGCGGTCGTCTACTTTGCCGGCCACGGACACACGGACATTCTTGAATCCCGCAACTTGTCCAAGGATCAGCGAACACGGGGCTACATTCTTCCATATGACGGAGATCCCCAGCACGCATTCGCAACCGCCATATCGATGGGAACATTGAATGAGCTTCGATATCGGATCGGCGCTAAGCACCTGTACTACATAATGGACTCTTGTTACTCCGGTCTTGGGCTGGCCACTCGCCGACAACCTGACGAAGAACAGAATTCCTATTATGACCTACTCGCGTCCAGCGCTGGCGTGACGATGATGACGGCCGGCCGTGCCGGAGAGCAGGCTTTCGAAACGCCAACGGATGGCGGCATCTTCTCAAAGGCCTTTCTGGCAGCACTGAGCGGTCGAGCTGACGAAGACGGCGACTTCTACGTCACAGCTGCGGAGATCGCACGGTATGTTCGTCAGGCGGTGCATGAAGTCAGCCGGGGTAGACAGACACCGCAGTACGGTAGTCTCGATGGTGGGGGTGAGCCTATGCTACCCATCGCCGAACCGACCATTTTTGCGCAGGCCCAGAAGTCCCCGACAGACGACTGGACCCCTCGAGGTGACGTGCCGCGTCGCGACGCCGAACGACAGGACCAAGAGGAACGTCACGATGTCCCACGGCCCACACCGTCCCCGTATCCGTTACCGTCAGCTATCCCACCGAAGCGTCCTCTTCCGAACGACGGCCCTCCCGACACAGACAACCTACGCAGATGAGCCGATCAAAGAGGCCTTCGATCGATGCTGGCCGGCCCCTACCGGTCTCGATCATGTTCGTGGACATGGTCAGTTCAAGCGAGTTCGGCAGCGTACTGAGCGTAAAAGCCTACGCCGAATACGTTCGCTCGTTCCAGGAAACCTGCATCGCCCAATGCGAGTACTTTTTTCACGACCTTCATTCCGAGATCTACCAATCGCGCGAATTCGCCTGTCGGTATCGCGCGGCTGGTGATGAGCTGATGGTGATCGCCCATACCGACGATCCTGCCAACGACGCATACCATTTGGTCTGCCTAGCTCTCACGTTGAAATGTTCGTGGCTGCAGGCACAGGAGAATATCGATCGCCTAGCGAGCGGAATGGCTTCTACGGAACTCGCCATCGGTATTCATTCAGGGACGGTATGGGCCGTTGACAACGGCCAGGGCCACGACATCGAAGGGTTCTCTATCAACGTTGCCAAGCGCGCCGAGTCCCTGTCCAGACGCGGTACCCGCACGAACTTGGTGGTAACAGACCCGACCTACAAGCTCCTGGCTCGTCGCACTCGCAACCTTCTCTTCGGGCCGAGATCCGTGTCCGACATGAAGGGTATTCTCGTGCCAATGGCTACCCGAGAACTCGTGGCGGCGTTCGTCAATCCGGTGCGCCGCATGTACCCCGGCTTCCGAAGTCGCTTTCGTGAAGCCGCGGCCTTGGCTCTTACGTCGAACGCCCTGGACTCATGGATTCATAGCTGTCTCCAAGTTTGCGAGGAGCAGTCCACCGAGAAAGTCTCCGACGAGAGTATGGCTCGGTGCGCGACGATGCTCGCCGTCGACCCGTACGACCCTGTATCCCTTTATTACGCCGCCCAAGGATGGCGTGAACGCGACGACCTCATACGGGCAGACCTGTACCTCGACGACCTCGTACGGCACTGGCCAAATCTGGGCGATGCTTGGCTGGAACGTGCACGTGTTGCAGTCGCCAGAGACCGCCCTGCCGACGCGCAACGCTTCCTGTTAGAGGCATTGCGGCGCGATACAACCGTCGACGCGCAACAGGATCCGTTGCTACATCAACTGCTCCAAGGCGGCGATCGCGTTGTATGACACGGCCCCACGTAATTCCGCTGCTGGCCATCTTGATGGCGACTTCCTTATCGGCGCCAATCGTCGCCGCAGGAAACGAGTTCGAGACGTCCGTGCGATGCGACGGCTGGTCAGTAAATCTCACGCAAACCAACACACCAGCCGAAGCGAATCCACGGCACGGCGCAACGGAACTCAGTGTCACCGCCGTAAAGGGAGAGGTAACCCGACTTGACAGTGTGGACATGATCGAGACGGACTTTCGCATCGAGATAAAAAGACCTCCCCAGGCTACGACTATCCGATTTGCGTTATCTGGCAGCGGAACTCCTGCGTGTAATTTCCCATTGTTTCTCAACGAGTCTTTCGATCGGCAGCTTCGCGCCCGGCCGTTCACGAATGATCATGGAGCGCGTCGAGCCAAGCCCGGCTAACGCGGCTCCAGTACCGGACCCGGACAAGCTCCCAAAGTAAAAGTTCTACCAGCCGCCGCGCACCGCACGCACCGTCGCCACACCTTGCTTGGACGAGCTCGGGCCCTCGCCGTCGCTGAAGCGGGTCTGCCACGCGCTGGTCTTCACGACGTGGTACGTCGTGGACGACCAGGTGCGGCCGGAGACCGGATTGCAGCTGCATTGCGCGTTGGTGCAGCCGACCATGCAGTTGGTGTCGAAGACGACGTAGGTGGGCGGGTTGGCCTCGCCGAAGTCGACGATGGTCATGAGCTCGAACTGGTTGGGCAGGCGCCAGTCGTCGTGCCCGGCAAAGTCGTTGCTGTTCAGGCTCGCGATCTTGCTGCCGATGGCATTGGTCCAGGAGTACTCGATGCTGGCATCGTGGATGCTGCCGTCCAGGGTCAGGATCTCCCACTGCAGACCGGTGCGGTTGTCGGTGATGGTGCCGTCCTGGTTGTTGGTGAAGGAGCGCGGCGTGCCGAACTGGATGTCCGCGTCCTGGCCCGTGCCTGCGCAAGGGATTTCGGCGCCGAGGCTCGAATAGCAGGCGTTCTGGCCCGTGCGCAGCGTCGGGCGCAGGGGCGCGCACACCAGATCGATCTGCTGGCCGACCGCCTTCTTGAGGACCGCCAGAGAATCGGACGCGGTCACGCTGTCGCTCTCGTTGACGTCGGCGCAGCTCCTGTCGGGCGGAATGCCGGCACTGCTGCCGGAATCGGAAAGCTGCGGCGGATCGGGCAGGTAGTGGCCGGCGCGCACGGCCCGAACCCCGTAGGAGTTCGTCTTGCTCTGACTGAACACCTCGCCGTCGTACCAGTCGATGATTTACTGCTCCATTCTGTTGGCGTTGTTGGTGGTCGACGACAACGTATAGCGCGGATTGCAGCTGCACGCGGTGACGTTGCAGCCGTCGGTACAGTCGTTCTCGAACTCGGGAAAGCTGGCGAAGTAGCTGGTGCCGTAGCTGGCCAGCGACAGCACCTCGTAGACATTGGGCAGGCGCCAGTCGGTGTAGCCGGCAAAGCTCGTCCCGTTGAGCGTGGCGATCTTGACGAAGGCCTGTGCCGTCTCGAACCCGATCTCGTGGTCATGGATGCCGCCCGCGGAGTCGAGCTTTTCCCACATCAGACCGGTGACGCGGTCGGTCACGGTGCCGTCGCCGTTGTCCTTGAAGCTGCGCCGTGCGCCGGTCTGGAACTCCCCGTCCTGACCGCTGCCCTCACAGCCGGTCAGCATTCCCTCGACGTTGGCGCAGAAGGTCTGACCAGTGGTGAGGAGACTGCCGACAGGGCCGCAATCGATGGCGAAGTTCGGGTTGACCGCGACCTTCAGGACGCCGAGGGCGTCGGAGGCCGTGACCTGGTCGTTGTCGTTGACGTCGCCGCAGACGGTGGCGGCGGCAAGGCGCGCAGAAAGAAGGACGGCAGCGGCTGCCGCGATGGCGATGTTTTTCATGAGGCTCCCCCCGGGGTCGCGATGCGCGCGGAACCTAGGCCGCGCGTCGAGGCGAGACAAGGGGCGTGAGCCTCAGGCAGTGCCGTGGCGCCGCCGGTACCCTTCCAGGAAGCGAGCGATGCGGCCGATGGCCTCGCGCAGATCGTCGCTGTTGGGCAGGAACACCACGCGGAAGTGATCCGTGGTCGGCCAGTTGAAACCGGTACCCTGCACCAGCAGGACCTTCTCCTCGAGCAGCAGCTCCAGGATCATCTGCTGGTCGTCCTTGATCGGATACATGCGCGGATCCAGGCGCGGGAACAGGTACAGCGCAGCCTGCGGCTTGACGCAGGTGACGCCGGGAATGGCGGTCAGGAGCTCGTGCGCGAGGTCGCGCTGGCGACACAGTCGTCCGCTCGGCGCCACCAGGTCGGCGATGCTCTGGTAGCCGCCGAGCGCTGTCTGGATCGCGTACTGCGACGGCACGTTTCCGCAAAGGCGCATGGAGGAAAGGATGTTCAGGCCTTCGATGTAGTCCTGCGCATGGCTCTTGCGGCCCGAGACGATCATCCAGCCGGCGCGGTAGCCGCAAGCGCGGTAGTTCTTGGAAAGACCGTTGAACGTGATGCACAGGATGTCGTCAGCCAGGCTGGCGATCGAAGTGTGCTCGACGCCGTCGTAGAGCATCTTGTCGTAGATCTCGTCTGCATAGACGATCAGGTCGTGCTGGCGGGCAAGGCGCACCACCTCGCGCAGGAACTGGACGGGATAGACCGCGCCGGTGGGATTGTTCGGATTGATC
>Ga0196978_1000300_pt1 | contig 25694 bp, 22 predicted proteins | sample S3v_2013CmetaG_FD_155491 | JGI IMG/M metagenome (GOLD analysis project Ga0196978, IMG submission 155491) | Soil microbial communities from Anza Borrego desert, Southern California, United States - S3+v_20-13C | ecosystem: Environmental > Terrestrial > Soil > Desert | place: USA: California... | reverse complement strand
TTGCGCCGGCGACGTTGGTCACGAGGCCGACCACAGAGTCGTTCGCAATCATGGCCATCGCCATCGCTTCCTTCGCCTCGGATGCCTTGTAGATCAGCAGCTTCTGCTTCGGCATGCGCTCCTTCAGCATGCGCACCAGCGTCGGGTTCTTCGCGCCGCCGCCGGCGAGCATCACCTCGTGCACGGGGCCGAGCGGATGGACGAAATCGCGATACGCGCGGGCGATGCTCTCCGCGGTGAGCGCGGTCGCGGTGGCGATGAGATCGCGGATGTCGATGTCAGGCGAGCGCTCGAGGATGCGTCGCGCGAACTGCGCGCCGAACAACTCGCGCCCTGTCGTCTTCGGTGGCGACTTCGCAAAGTACGGGTCGGACATCCACTGCTCGAGCAGATCCTCGCGCACCTTGCCGATCTCGCCGAGCGCGCCGTCGACGTCGTAGGTCTGCCGCCCGTTCGTCGCAACCCACGCCAGCTCGTCGATGATCATGTTGCCCGGACCGGTGTCGAACGCGATCACCTCGCTCCAGTCCGCTTTCGGCGGGATGTACGTGACGTTGCCGATGCCGCCGATGTTCTGGATGCAGCGCCCGCGCGATTTGTGGCGCAGCAGCACCCAGTCGAAGTACGGCACGAGCGGCGCTCCCTGCCCGCCCGCCGCCACGTCGCGCACGCGCAGGTCGCCGACGGTGATGATGCCGGTGCGTTCCGCGATCACCGCCGATTGTCCGATCGCGAACGTGGACCGCGTCTCGATCGATCCTTCGATCCAGTCGACGTCGGGTTGAATGACGCTCAGTTCCGGATCGTGCCAGATGGTCTGCCCCGCCGACGCGATCAGATCGACGGTCTCCGCCTTGATCTTCGTGTCGCGCAACATGCGCAGCACCGCGGCGGCAAACACTTCGCCGAGGATGAAGTCGTAGCGGCAGATGTCATCGATGCGGGCGCGCTTCGGATCGAACAGCTCTCGGATGACCGAGCGGATCTTCGGCGGATAGGGATACTCGCGGAAATGCTCCAGCTTCACCTTCGCGGTGAGGCCGTGTTTCTCGATGCGCACCATCGCCACATCGATGGCATCGAGTGAGGTGCCGGACATCAGGCCGATGATGCGCCGCGAGTATTTCGTGGCCACGTGCATCAGCCGCTCGAGCTTGCTCACGTCTCGAGCACCTCCCGCAGCGGCTTCTCCGCGAGCAGGCGCCGTGCATCGTCCGCGGACATGTTCTTCTTCGCCACGACCGTGGCCACCTTCACGTTGCCGTCCGCCGCGCGGATCGCCTGCACCGCCATCGGACGCGTCACTCCCGCCGCCAGCTCCACCATGCGCACGGCGCGATTGCGCAGTTTCTCATTCGTGGCCGGCATGTCGATCATCAGGTTCGAGTAGACGCGGCCGAGGCGGATCATCACGCCGGTCGAGAGCTGATTGAGGACGAGCTTCTGTGCGGTGCCGCTCTTCATGCGCGTGGAGCCCATGATCACTTCCGGCCCGGTCTCGATGACGATCGGGATGTCGACGTGCTGGGCGAGCGGGGAGCCCGCGACGTTCGTCACGCCGACCGTCAGCGCTCCGATGAGGTTCGCCTTGCGAACCGCAGTCACCGTGTAAGGAGTGGTTCCCGACGCGGCGATGCCGACGATGGCATCGTCGGAGCTGACTTCGCGATTCACGATTTCAATCGCCGCGTCTTCGTCATCTTCGGCACCCTCGACCGCCTCGAAATACGCGCGCTCGCCGCCCGCGATGAGCACGCGCACGAGCGCCGAATCGATGCCGTACGTCGGCGGCAACTCGGATGCGTCGAGCATGGCGATGCGGCCGCTCGTGCCGGCACCGGCGTAGAAGAGCTTGCCGCCGTGGCGCAGACGCTCGGCGATCTCATCGACGGCGTGCGCGATGCGCTCTCGTTGCGCGGCCACCGCGGCGGCGACGAGCGCGTCCTGCTCCTGGATCACGCGGATGACTTCGATCGTGGGAAGGCGGTCGATGTCGAGGCTGGCCTCGAGCCGGTCCTGACTCATTGCGCTGCCGCCGAGCTTATCATTCGCCTCATGCTCGACATGGATGGGCTGCAAGTCGCTTACCTCGGCGTCGCGCTCGCCCATTATCTCGACCTCGAGACGGGTGACATCGTCGATCTGCCGCTCGACGCCGAGCCGCCCGGCGAGCCCGAGCGCTACCTGCGCATCCCGACGCGGACGCCGGAGACGGAGGCCGAGGATCGCCGGCTGTTCGTGGAGAACATGAAACCGTCGCCGCTGCGCGACGCGCTCGCGCGGAACGCGGACGACGCGCACGCGTTCCGCGAAGTGCTGACCGAAGATCGCAAGCTCGAACGGTCCTTCTTCAACTTCAAGAACGATCGGGCGACGCTGGCGATCGAGGAGTGGGCGCGCGAAGTCGGGATCGAGTGATATGGAGTGCGGCGGCTGCCGTCGCCGCTTTGAAAGCGGCAGCTTTGCTGCCGCACTCGATAACCCTAACGAATACGGCGCTGGCACGTCTGTAGTCGCATGCACGCCCTCGTGTTCCTCGCGGCCTCGGTGATTCACCAACTGATGCACGAGGGTGAAGTGCCGGGCGTGTCGATGGTGGTGATTCGCGATCGCGCCATCGTCGAGCAACAGGTGTTCGGAGTGGCGAACGCCGCTACGCGGAAACCGCTGACGAGAGACGCGATCTTCGAATCGGCGTCGCTCGCCAAGCCGGTGTTCGCGTACGCAGTGATGAAGCTCGTCGATCGGGGTGTGCTCTCGCTCGACGTGCCGCTGTCGGCGTATCTCGACGAGCCGGTCACCGATCCGCGCATGAAGCGCATCACCGCGCGCATGGTCCTCACGCACACTACCGGCTATCAGAACGAGGTCATGCCGGGACAGGAACTGACGATCCAGTTCGAGCCGGGCTCGCGCTTCAGTTACTCCGGCGCCGGTTTCTTTCATCTGCAGCGCGTCGTCGAGCACGTGACGAAGAAGCCGCTCGGCACTCTGATGCAGGAACTCGTCTTCACGCCCCTCGGCATGCGCGACAGCGGCTACGTCTGGCTCCCGGAATACGACCGGCGAAAGGTGTTCGGGCACAACGCCGCGAGCCTGGTCATGGAGCGGCGCAGGCCGATGAAGGCGACGGTCGCATCGCTGCACACGACGCCGGCCGATTTCGCGCGTTTCACGATCGCGGCGATGAAAGAGACCGCGATGATCGCGCCGCAGGTCGATGCCGGCAAAGGGATCTCCTGGGGCCTCGGCTGGGCGATCGACAGGAACGCGTTCTGGCACTGGGGCGAGAACAACGGCGACACGCACACGTTCGTCATGGCGCGCCGTGACGGCAGCGGCGTGGTGGTGTTCACGAACAGCGGCAACGGGCACTCGATCATGCCGGAGCTCGTGGCGACTGCACTGGACGGCGATCATTCGGCCGCATTCGCGTTCATGGGATACGAGTCGTACCGCTCGCCATCGCGCGTGCTGCAACGCGACATCCTCGCGCGCGGCGCGGAGGCCGCGCTCGCGGGCGAGATCACGCTCACCGAGCAGCAACTCAACCGCATCGGCTACGTGCTCCTCGCACGCAAGCGCCTGCCCGATGCGATCGCGGTGTTCCGCCGGAACGTCGCCACGTTCCCGCAATCCGCAAACGCCTACGACAGCCTCGGCGAGGCGTACATGCTCTCCGGCGAGCGCGCGAATGCGATCGCGAATTACCGCAAATCGCTCGAGCTCGATCCGAAGAACACGAGTGCGACGGCGATGCTGCAGCAGCTCGACGCGATGCCCGCGGGCCGCTGGATCGGCGCGCTGAAGGCGCCCGATCAACCGCCACTCGCGCTCGTGCTCGACGGCATGAACCTCCAGGTCTGGCTGAAGAATAGCGAACGGCGCTGCAGCGTCATCGGCGGCGAGAACGCATTCACCACGACGCTCGCGGACGGCGTGCGTCGCGGTGAGCTCACGCTGCCGAACCACAATCTGAAGGGCGCGATCACCCTTGTACGCGAGTCGGATGGCGAGCGTCTCTTCCGCGAAGGGCTGCTCGCACCGGAGACGTATCTGCTGCTCGCGGAGCGTGCAACGACCGACGAGGAAGCGCTGTTGTGGCTCACGCGCGCCCGCGCGGACAAACGCGCGATGAACGACGCGCTGCTCTGGTCGGGCCGCGCGTTGCAGCGCGTGCGCGCCACGCAGAAGTTTCGCGAGCTCTATCGCGATCCCGTCGCCGCACATCCGGAGCTGAGTCAGGCGCAGCATGCAGTGCGCATCGAGCAGAACGTGCTCATCCCGATGCGCGACGGCGTGCGGCTGCTCGCGGACATCTTTCGTCCTGATGAGGACGGCCGTTTCCCCGTAATCCTGCTCCGCTCGCCGTATGGCCGCGGACAGGATGTGCCGCCGGACGGCGTCGGCCACTTCGCGTCGCGCGGCTACGTGGTCGTGGTGCAGTCGGTGCGCGGCACCGCGGGCAGCGAAGGCGAATTTCTGCCGTGGATCAACGAGCGCAAGGACGGCTACGACACGATCGATTGGGTGAGCAAGCAGCCATGGTCGAACGGCCGGGTGGGCATGCTCGGCCTGAGCTACCTCGGGCAAACGCAATGGACCGCGGCGGTCGAGGCGCATCCTGCACTCAAGTGCATCATCCCCGAGGTGTCGGGGAGCGATCACTTCCTCGACACGCCGTATGACCACGGGATTCTGCGGCTGAGCCTCCTGCCGTGGGCGCGCGGCATCATGCAGAAACCGAAAGGCGTGACGACGTGGCCGAAGCTGAACGACGACTTGCTGACTGCGTTACCGCTGTCGAAGCTCGATGAGGTGTACACGGGCGAGACACGGCCCGTATGGCAGTTCCTGCTCGACGCGGATACGCCGAGACACTGGTCGCGCGCGAATTTCCTCTCGGATCTCGCCAAGGTGCGCATCCCGGTGCTGAACATCAGCGGCTGGTGGGATGGCGAAGCGACGTCATCGACGTACAACTATCGCGCGATGCGCGCGCTCGGCCGCGACGATCAGTGGCTGATCTATGGACCATGGGAGCACGTCTGGAATCAGTCGACGCGCTTCGCGGACGTCGAGTACGGGCCGGCGGCGAAGATCGACTTCCGTTCGCTGTCGGTGCGCTGGTTCGATCAGTGGCTGAAGGAGAAGGACGTCGCGATGCGCGCCGTGCCACGCGTGCAGGTGTTCGTCACGGGTGCGAACGAGTGGCGCAATCTGCGCGACTGGCCCGATCCCGATGCGCGTCCGCTGCGGCTGCATCTCGCGAACGGGCGGCTCACGGCGACTCAAGAATCAGCGAGGCCGGCGACGTACGTCTACGACCCCGCCGCCGTGAAAACCGCCGGCAACGGGATCATCCCGGAGGACACGACCGCGCTGAAAATCGATCCTTCTGCGAACGATATGGTGCTGTTCGAGTCCGAGCCGTTCGAGAGCGCGACGACGCTTTCCGGCCCGGCTACGCTCGATCTCACGTTCTCGACATCTGCGCGCGACGTCGACTTCTTCGTGGTCCTCTTCGATCGCGATCCTTCCGGCGTTGCGCGTGCGTTATCGGGTCCGGGGAAGATGCGCATGCGCTTTCGCGACGGGTTCGACAAGCCGCGTCCGCTCACGCCGGATGAGATCGCGACAGGGCCAGTCATGCTGCGCCCGTTCGCGCATCAATTCGCGAAAGGACACCGCCTCGGCATCCTCATTCGCAGCGAGTGGTTCCCGAGTTTCGAGCGCAATCTCAACACCGGCGAGCGGAGCAAGGACGCGACGCGGATGGAAGTCGCAACCGAGCGCATCTTCCCGGCGAGCGCGCTGAACGTGTGGCAATTGGAGCGACGGGCTCTCAGCCCGTCGAATTGACCGACGACGCGCTGAGAGCCCGTTGCTCCAGAATGTCTGGCTATGGAGTGCGGCAGCAGAGCTGCCGGTTTCTCATAGCGGCGGCGTCTGTCGCCGCCGCTTTGAAAGCGGCAGCTTCGCTGCCGCACTCCATACGCCTCTACGCGGCGGCGCGGCTGACGATCACTACCGTCACGTCGTCGTCGAGATTCTCCGCGTCGCCGACATGCCGCAAGACCGTCTCGTTCACTGACGCCGCGATCGAGGCCGCATCCGTGCCGTGCAACTTCACGAGCGCCTCGCCGATCGTGTCCGTGCCGAGGTCGTCGCCGCCCGGATCGCGTGCTTCGGTCACACCATCCGTGAAGAGCACCAGCGAATCGCCCGGCTCGAGTCGCAGCTCGCGATTGACGAACTCCGCGCGCGAGACGACGCCGAGGAGCAAATCGCTGTCGGTCAGCTCGGTCGCGCCGTGCTTGTGCAGATAAAGCGGCGGCGTGTGGCCGGCGTTGACGTATTCGATGACGCCCGTGTTGGTGTCGAGGCGGCCGAGGAAGAGCGTGACGAACTTCGATTGCGGGAGGTTCTCTTTGAGCGCAACGTTGAGCTGCGTGACCAGCGTGGCAGGATCGGGATCGCTCTTCGAGAAAATGCGGAACGCGACCTGAAGACCGGCCATCATCAAGCCAGCGGTGACGCCTTTGCCGCTCACGTCGCCGATGACGAAGTAGACCTTCCCGTCCGGACGGACCGCGAAGTCGTAGTAGTCGCCGCTCACGGTGCGGCACGGCTGGTTCTTGCCGACGAAGGTGAAGCCCTGGATGCCGGTCGGCGCCGCGGGGAGCAGGCGGCGCTGGATGCCGGACGCCATCTTCAGCTCTTCGTCCATGATCCGTTTCTGGATCGCTTCTTCGCGCAGGCGCGTCGTTTCGAGCTTGATGGCCGCGAAGCGCGCGATCTGCGCGACCAGCCGCACGTCATCTTCGGAGATCGAACGCTGCGTGAAGAGATAGTCGACGTACAGCACGCCGACGACGGAGTTGCCGATCATCAGCGGCGCGCAGAGGATCGAGTGGATGCCCTGCATGATGATCGACTTCGCGGTGCGCAGTTTCTCGTCCGCTTCGACGTCGACGAACGCGAGCGCCTTCTTCTCTTCAACCATGTCGGCCAGCAGCGTGTGGCTGATCGTGAGCTCGCTGGCGTCGCTCTCGTCCTGGCGGCGCACTTCCACTTTCGTGAACGAGCGGCCGTCGTGACCGAGCAGCGCGATGGCGGCGCGCGAGGGATGGAGATGCTCCATCACGCGATCGACGATGAAGCCGAACAGTTCGTCCATCGGACGGTCTTCGATGAGCTCGCGCGCGAGGAGTGTGAGCGTCTGCAGTCGCGCAACATCCTTCTCCTCGGGTTTGTCACCGATGTCGTGCACCGGGATGGCGATCGTGGCGCTGATCGCGGATTCGGCGACGGCGATGAAGCGATCGGTGCTGCGATCGGAGGTTTCGAAGACGATTTCGGTGTCGCCGAGGCGGATGCGATCGCCGGTCTTGAGCTGCTCGTCACGCTCGACGCGCGATCCGTTCAGGTACGTGCCGTTCGCGCTGCCGAGGTCCTTGAGGATCCACGAGTTGCCTTCGACGATGATCTCGGCGTGTTTGCGCGAGAGGTAGCGGTCTTTGATGGGAATCGAACAGTCCGACGCGCGGCCGATGGAGACCGCTGGCCCTTGCAGCGGCTGGCGGAAGGGCGAGAAAAGGGGCGAGTAGACAGTAACTTCCGCTCGGGGTGTGACCGATTCCATCGACAGGGGCTCCGTGGTTGACGGGCGATTGTAGCTGATCGTAGGGTGAGGACGCGTGCACGAGGATTACTTCACGGAGATCGAATCGCACTTTGCGCAGCGCCGCGGCACGCCGTTCGTGGTGAACACGAAGGACTGGGCGCTGATGCAGGAATGGCAGGCTGCGGGGATCCCGCTGTCGGTCGTGATCGAGGCCATCGACACGGTGTTCGACCGCTTCGCCGCTGCCGATCGCAAGGTGAACGGCCTCAGCTTTTGCAAGCATGCGGTGAAGGAGCTGTGGAAGGAGCGGAAGGAGCTCAAGGTCGGTGCGGAGAACGCGTCGCCCGAGGAGAACGTGGAGCCGCTGCTCGACGCGCTGGCTTCGCGTCTCGAATCCTCTCCCGCTTCATCATTTGCGCCGCGCATCCGCGAACTGGCGCGCGAGCGCAGCGTGCCGCGCGTGGAAGAGCAGTTGATGGAGCTCGAGCAGGAGCTGATCGATTCACTGTTGCCGCTGGCGGACGAGTTGCGCTCCGAGGCGCGCGCGTTGACGAGCGGCGCGGACGAGAAGACGCGCGCGCGCACGGAGCAGGCGCATTTGCGGAGGTTAGTGCGCGAGAAGTTCGGATTGCCAAGACTGACGTTGTTCTGACGCTACCCCTCATCCGCCCTTCGGGCACCTTCTCCCCGCAAGCGGGGCGAAGGCTACACAATGACGTGCCTTATGTAGCCTTCTCCCCTCCGCGAGGGGAGAAGGTGCCCGAAGGGCGGATGAGGGGTTACAACTTCTGCGCGATTTGCTCGAGCGCGGCCAGCGCCGTGGCTCCGCTCACCATCGCGTCGGGCGGATGCGCCGCCAGTGGGTCGTTCACGCCGCAGCTCCCGAGTACCTTGTCCTGCGTCACGCCGCGCGCGCAGGCAGCGCTGCGCACGATCAGCAAGCGCGCGAGCAAAGCGGACAGACGGCTGGCGGTGATCTGGCGGAACGGACTTACGCGGCGCGTGACCGGATCGACTTCGTAGAGACCGACGGCGATGGCGCGGATGATTTCTTCGCGGCCTTGCACGTCCTCGATGTCCACCGCAATCGGCGGCGCGCCGAGGTTTTGTGCGAAGCGGATCGACGGCACGGTCCAGTAGAGCAGCGTGGCCAGCTCGGCGCGCGTCAACGCGATGCTGTCGACGGCGATGCGATAGTGCGACGGCATGTTCGCCGCGCTCCACTCCTGCTTGATCTCCTCGAGGCGCCGCGCGTAACGCTCGTCCTTCGTGCGCCGCGCGAGACGGTCGTAGCGCACGATCGCTTCCTGAAAGCGCCCGCGTCCGACTTCGATCTCCGCGAGCATTTCCTGGATCTCGGGGCGATCGGCAATCGTGTCGAGCAGCGGATCGAGCTCCTTGCGAGCGTCGTCGAACTGCCGCTGCGCAAGGAGGTTCCGCGCGAGCAGCACTCGCGCCTCCGTCGCGCCGGCGTTCATCATCAACGCCTCGCGCAGCAGCCGCACCGCTTCGGCCGGAGGCGCGGTCTGCGCGGACGCATACAGCTCGTTGAAGATCGACCCCTGCAAGTGTGCGACGCGCTCGTTCGCCGTCGGCGGCGCGTCCGGACGCGCGGCAATGGCGCGATAGAGATCGAACGCGGGCCGCGTGCGTCCTTCGCGCAACGCGATCTCGGCCTCGTACACGCGGGCGACGATCGAATCGGGCGCGCGCGTGAGCACTTCCGCGACGATGGCATTCGCTTCGGAGTAGCGTCTCTCGCGGATGTGCAGCGCGGCTTCCGTGAGTTGCGCCGGAATCAGATCGAAGTTCGTCCGTTCGATCTCATTCAGCAGCCGCTGCGCCTCGGCCTCATTGCCCGCCAGCACAAATCGCCACGCCGATTCGAGCTTGCGCGCGATCGGCGGCGCCATCGCCGCATTCGAATCCGTGCGTGGGTCGAGCAGATATCGGTCATCGCCTTGCGGCGTCACCGCCGGCGGAGGGACGTCCACCGGAGTACAACGGGCCGCGACGATCATCGCCGCGACGAGCACGATCAACAGTTTGAATCTCGTCAAGTTCTTCTTCCCTCGATGATCCGCAGCGCCTCTGCGAATGCCTGGTCTCTGTCGGACGCGTCCAGCCAGTGCACATTTCGCTCCGCTCGCAGCCACGTCCGCTGCCGCTTTGCATACGCGCGCGTCCGCCGCTTCGTTTCAGCCACCGCCTCGGCCTCCGTACACTCGCCGCGGACGAACGCCGCCGCTTCCTTGTATCCGATCGTTCCGAACGGCCGCGCGGTCGGCGGATAGCGCGCGAGCAACGCTCGTGTTTCCTCGATCAGCCCCGCGCGAAACATCGCGTCGACACGCGCATCGAGCATCGCCGCGAGTTGCTGCCGGCCGAGGTCGAGCGCCAGCTTCACGGCCGGCAGCTCCGCATGGACGTCGCGCTCCCAACTCGAGATCGGCTTGCCGCTGGTGATCCAGACCTCCAACGCCCGCTCGACGCGATGACGGTCGGCGAGCGCGATCCTTCTACCACTTCGCGGATCGATTTTCGACAGCCAGCGATGCAGCCTGGCCGCGCCCCGCGGTGTGGCCGCGATGCGGCGGATGCGCGTCCGGAGCGGCTCGTCGCGTCCGGGCATCTCCGGCAATCCCGAGAGGAACGCGCGCAGATAGAAGAACGTGCCGCCGACGAGGATCGGCGTTTTGCCGCGCGACTCGATGTCGGCGCAGACTGCGCGGGCGCGCCTCGCGTACTCGGCCGCGTTCAGCTCTTGATCGCCGGCATCGACGACGTCGAACAGATGATGCGGAACGCGCTCTCGTTGCTCGCCGGGCGGCTTCGCGCTGCCGATGTCGAAGCCGCGATAGGTCTGCACCGAGTCGTAGTTGACGATCTCGCCGCCGAGGTGCTCGGCGAGGCGCAGCGCGAGATCCGATTTGCCGGAGCCGGTGGGGCCGGCGACGACGATCACCTGCGAATCCGCGTGACGTGCGTCTTCTCTTCTTCGTCGGCGAGGATCGAGCGGAGATGCTCGCGGCAGTAAATCGCGCCGACGGTGATCGGTTTTCGGCACACGCGACAACGGTTCTTGACCACGACCTTCGACGCACCTTTGCCGAGGATGCGCATCACGATGCCGGCCATGACGACGATGACGCCGAGCGTGAGCGCCTGCTGCAGCATCTCCATCGGGATCAGCTCGGCCCATGATTGGTCGGCGTAAGTCGTGGCGAGCACGTACGCCACGAGCACGAGGATCACCGTCCACAGACCGAGGCGGAGCAGCGTGGTAGACATGACGACTGCGCGTAACTTTATCACTGCACGCACCGCCCCTCACCCGGGCGAGGGCTACTCGCCACGCGCGCCTTGTAGCCTTCTCCCCTCCGCGAGGGGAGAAGGTGCCCGAAGGGCGGATGAGGGGGTCAACGCACGATCAAGGTTCCTCCGCGCACCTCGACGGAGACGGTGCCCTCGCGGTCCGTTCTGCGCGTGAAAACGCGCCGCCCGGCGAGGCGCTCGAGAACGGACGGGTGCGGATGGCCGAAGAGATTGCGGCGGCCGCAGGAGATTACGGCCATGCGCGGTGCGATGACATCGAGGATCGCGTCGGAGGTCGAACCGCGGCTGCCGTGATGGGCGACTTTGAGCACGTCCGCGCGCAGATCGCGATCGCGGAGGACGAGCTCTGCTTCTTTCTCGATGTCGCCCGTGAGGAGGAATCGCCGGCCTGACGTTTCGGCGCGCAGGACGATCGAGGCGTTGTTCTCAGGCGCTCTGCGGAACCTCGTGTCGGCGAGGACCGCGGTGATGTGGAACGCGCCGAGAGTGAGGGTGGTGTTGTCGCGCATGAAATGGATTGGCGTGTGCGAGCGCGTACACGCGTCGCGCAGCCGCTCGGCGCATTCGCCGGTGAATTTTCGGGGCGTGATCCAGACGGCACCGACATCGAATTCTTCGACGAGCTGTGGAAGCGCGCCGCAGTGATCGGGATGCGCGTGCGACAACACGACGGCGTCGACGCGACGGATGCCGAGATCGGCGAGCAGCGGCAAGAGGCGCCCGTCGCGTCCCCCATCGACGAGCAGCGTTTGATCGCCCGATCGCAACGCCGTCGCGTCGCCTTGGCCGACGTCGAAGAATGTGACGCGCGGATGTTCGACGACGCGTTGCGAGCGGCTGCGCACGATTGCTGTCGTCGACGGGATGAGCAATATGCCTGCGATCGCAATGGCGCGCGTACGTCCCGACAGCAGCGCGAGTGCGAGTAACGCGGCGAACGCGGCGCCGATCATCGCGAGAGCGGGCGGCGCGGCATAGAAGCCCGAAAGGCCGAGCGCGTTGAGCCAGCCGCACGCACGATGCAATCCGCCGAGCGGCTCGAGGAACCACGGAAACGCGCATGCGAGCGACGAGAGGATGAGCATCGAGAAGATCAGCGGCGACATCACCAGCGTCGCGATCGAGCCGCCCAGGGCGTACTGATGAAAGTGAAAGAGCGTGAGCGGCGCGATCGCGATTTCGGCGGCGAGCAGGGGTCCGGCGACGCGAACGAGCCGCCTGCCGACGAACAGCAGTGCGCCGGCTCCGGCATACGTGAGATGGAAGGACGCGTCGGTGAGGTCGCCCGGTTCTACGATCAGCCGCAGCAACGCCGCCAGACACCAGAGGTTCTCGAGCGACGTCGGCCGCTGCAGGATGCGCGACAGCGCGTACACGCCGATGCCGATGCTCGCGCGAGAGACGGACGCGGTCGGACCGATGAACAGCGGCGCGAGCGCCGCGAACGCGAGCAGCAGCCAGTCCGAGGCGCGCGGCGCATGCAGCCATCGCAGCAACGCCGCGAGCAGTCCGGCCGCGAACGCGATCTGCAGACCCGAGAAAACGAGCAGGTGATACGTACCGCCGCGGCGAAAGCTTTCGCGCATCTCAGGCGTCAATAATTCGCCGCGGCCGAGGACGAGCGATTGCGCGAGCGCGACCTCTTCGGGGTGCGTTGCCACATGGCGGCGCAGGCGGTTGGCGAGCATGCGGTTCCACGCCCGCGGATGCCAGCCCGGCAGTGCACCCTCATACGTCATCAACTCTGCCGATTTCACGGTAACGGTGTAGTCGCCGTGTTCGTTCAGGCGCAGGAACCCTTCGGCGCGAACGGTCGACTGCATCTCGATCGGCGGCGGCTCGAAGCGCGCGTAGATCGCCAGCGGAGCGTTGAAATCGCGATCGTTTGCGCGGAACGATTGCGTGCGCAGGCGGAATGACGAGTCGCGCGCCGACCAGTCGCGATCGATCGACGCTTCGATGTTGATGAAGCGGTCGGGGTCGAAATGTACGAACGCTTCACGATCGGCGCGTTGGCGTGCGTCGCGATGGAGCGACAGCGCGATGCCGAGGATGGCGAAAACGATGAAGACGCGAGGACGGAGCATCGCAATGACGGCGAGCCCGAGCAGCACGATCCACGGATTCACCAGCACCGGTGCGATGGCCAGTCCGGCGAGGAGAGCAACCAGGGGAAGAGCGGCAGGAACGTCAGAATTTTTGCGCACGCATGGGCGGGCGCTGATGCGCAGGACGCGCGGAAGAGACCGGAAAGGAGAGTAGCACGAAGAGCTGGAGCGGTTACCGCTCGAACGAGGCCAATGTCTCGACGTGATGTGTGTTCGGAAACAGATCGAGCACATCGAGCGACGCGAGCCGCCACCCCGTTCCCACGATCCGGTTCGCATCGCGCGCGAACGTCACCGGATCGCACGACAGATACGCGATCCGCTCCATCGTCCTCTCGGCTACGCGCGCGATCACTTCCTGCCGCGCACCGGCGCGAGGCGGATCGAGGAATGTGAAGTTCGATTTCGCGATGCGCGCGATGTGCTGCTCCACCGCCGCTTCGGCGACCTTCACGTTCCACGGCACGTTCATGCGCGCGTAACGCGCGGACACGGGCGAGCCTTCGACCATGGTCATGCGATCGAAGAGCGGCGCGATCGGCACCGTGAAGAAGCCGACACCGGCGTAAAGATCGACCGCGTGCTGCCGGTTCACAGTCCTTGCCGCGTGTGCGGTGACCAGCCGCAACATCGTGGAGAGCAGATGCCGGTTGACCTGAAAGAACGCGTGCGTGTGCAGTCGATACGTGAACTGGCCGACGGTCAGCGTGAGCTCGCGCTCATCGCGGACGAGCGAGCCATCGACTTCCCAACTCTCGCCGGCCGGTGCGTTGCGTGCGGTCTCAACGCCGACCACTTCGCATTCGCGCGCCAACGGCACCACGCGATTGGAGCGCATCGCGTAGAAGCCCACCGCGTCGCCATCAGTGTGCAGGCGCGAGCGCAGCCGGTAATTCAGCGGCGACGGGTGCATGCGGATCTCAGGCAGCGTGGCGACGTCGAACTTGCCGATGCGCCGCAGCGACTCCGACAGGATGCGCCGCTTTGCTTCGAGCTGGCGGTCGAGGCGCAGCGCGGTCCAGTCGCAGCCGCCGCATTCATTCGCCACGGGACACGGTGCGGCACGGCGGAACGCGCTCGGTTTCACGAGCTCTACGAGCTCCGCCTTCGCGAAGCCTTTCTTCACCTCATACAACTGCACGCGCGCGACGTCGCCGGGAAAGACGTTCGACGCGAAGATCGGAAAGCCGTCGACGCGCGCGAGCGCATCGCCGCCGGCCACCAGTTCCATCGCTTCGATGGTGATGATGTCGCCCGTTCGCATCGCGGCGGTAGTATGCGCGAATGCGTACGCTTCGCCTGCTCGCTCTCGTCGCTTTGCTTCCGACGCCGATGTTCGCCTGGGGCGCGAAAGGCCACGCGGTCATCGCCGAGGTCGCGGAGCGTGGGCTCTCGCCGAACGTGGCGAGACAGGTGCGCGATCTCACGTTCAGCGCGCCGCTGCGCAACACGGCGTCGCTTCCCGACGACTGGCGCGGGCAGGAAGAGCGCGGCGAGCGGCAGGGGAACACGGGCGCGCTGCACTTCGTCAACATCCCCAACGACCAGCTCACGTTCGACCGCGCGCGCGATTGCAAAGAGGATCAGTGCGTCGTTGCCTCGATTGAAAAGTACACCGCCATCCTGCGCGACAAATCGCAGCCGAAAGACAAGCGCCGCGAAGCGCTGACTTTCGTCGTGCACTTCATCGGCGACGTCCATCAGCCGCTGCACGCCGGCGGCGCCGAGGATCGCGGCGGCAATGACGTCAAGGTCCGCTACCTCGGCGTCGAAACGAACCTGCACACGGCGTGGGATTCGATGCTGATCGAGTGGGGACCGCCGACGGTCGAAGACTATGCGACGCATCTGCTCGAACACGAGCTGCGTGGCCGCCCGGTCGCGGAACTGCAGACCGGCACGCCCGTCGACTGGGCCAATGAAGCACACTACGTCGCCGTCCACGAGAGCTATGACATCGGCAACGGCAGCCTCGGCGGCGATTACGCGAAGCACAACATCGGCGTGATCTACGAGCGCCTCCTGCGCGGCGGCCTGCGGTTGCGGCGTGTACTGGAAGAGGCGCTCGGCGCGCCGTGACGATTCGGCCGCTGCGCGACGATGACTTCGACGCGATCCATCGCGCCTTCATCAACGCATTCAGCCACTACGTCGTGCCGATGCAACCGTCGACGGAGGCGCTGCGCGAGATGTTCACGCGCCGCGGCTGGGTGCCGGAGCTTTCGTCGGGGATCTTCGAAGACGACCGCCTGGTCGCGTTCACGCTGAACGCCATCGATGGCGACCGTGGCTACGACACCGGCTCCGGCGTCCTGCCAACGCATCGGCGTCGCGGACTGGCGCGGCAGACGATGGAGCATTCGACGACGTTGCTGGCCGAGGCGGGCGTGACGCGTTACATGCTCGAAGTGCTCGAGCCGAACACGAACGCGTCGGCGCTCTATCGTTCGCTCGGTTTCGCCGAGACGCGCAGACTAGATTGCTACATTTTGGAGTGCGGTGGCGCCAGCCACCGCTTTCAACAGCGGCGGCCGCAGCCGCCGCAATCGACACACTGGTGGGACGTCCAACCCTCCTGGCAAAACTCCACCGCGTCGATCCACCGTGCTCGAGATCAGTACGTCACGATCGGCGATGAGGACGGCTACGCGATCCTCTTCCCCGCGACGGGCGATCTCCCGCAACTCGCCGTGCGCCGCGAAGCGCGCCGCCGCGGCGTCGGCACGCGCCTTATTGAGACCGCCGCAGCCATCGCCGAAAAGCCGCTGCGCATCATCAACGTGGACGCGCGCGACGAAGGCATCGCCGCGTTTCTGGCCGCGCTCGGCGCGCGCCGATTCGTCCGGCAGATCGAGATGGAGCGCACCCTCGGCGTGTGATACAAACCGCGCCGCTATGAAAGTCCACGAATATCAGGCTAAAGAGATCCTGCGCCGCTACGGCGTTCCCACGCCGCGCGGAGTGGTCGTCGACACTCCCGACGAGGCGCGCGCCGCGGCGCAACAGCTCGGCGGACGCGTCGTCGTGAAGGCGCAGATTCACGCCGGCGGCCGCGGCAAGGGCGGCGGCGTGAAGCTCGCCAAAGACGCCGATGAAGCGGCCGAACTGACGCAGAAGATGATCGGCATGACGCTGATCACGCACCAGACCGGTCCGCAGGGTCAGAAGGTCTCGAAGGTACTGATTGAAGAAGCGCTCAATATCGACAAGGAGCTCTACCTCGGCATCACGCTCGACCGCCGCCTCGGCATGAACGTGATCATGGCGTCTGCGCAGGGCGGCATGGACATCGAGGAAGTGGCCGAGCGCGACCCGAACGCCATTCATCGCGAGCCGGTCGACAGCGTCCTCGGCGTGCAGCCGTTCCAGGCGCGCCAGGTCGCGTACGCCCTCGGGCTCGAAGGCGACGCGTTCAAGAAGTGCGTCGACTTCGTGCAGAAGCTGATGCGCGCGTATCTCGAGACCGATTGCACGATCGCGGAGATCAACCCGCTGCTGGTCACCAAGGAAGGCGACGTCCTCGCGCTCGACTGCAAGATGAACTTCGACGACAACGCTCTCTTCCGCCACAAAGACGTCGTGGCGATGCGCGATGTGGCCGAAGAAGATCCGCTCGAGGTCGAAGCGTCGAAGTTCGGACTCAACTACATCAAGCTCGATGGCAACGTCGGCTGCATGGTCAACGGCGCGGGACTGGCGATGGCGACGATGGACATCGTGAAGCTCGCGGGCGGCGAGCCGGCGAACTTCCTCGACGTCGGCGGCGGCGCGAGCGCGGAACAGGTCAAGAACGCGTTCCGCATCATCCTCAGCGACAAGAACGTGAAGGCCATCCTGATCAACATCTTCGGCGGCATCATGCGCGGCGACCGCATCGCGGAAGGCGTAGTCAGTGCGTCGCGCGAAGTCGGATTGCCGGTGCCGGTCGTGGTGCGGCTCGAAGGCACGAACGTCGAGCTGGGCAAGGAGATCCTCGCGAAATCGGGACTCCCGCTGATCACCGCCGACGGCATGTGGGACGCCGCCACGAAAGTCGTCGCGGCCACGAAGGGGCAGGCGTAATGGCGATCTGGGCTGACAAGAACACCAAGGTGATCGTTCAGGGCATCACCGGCCGCGAGGGCACGTTCCACGCGATCGGTTGCCGCGACTACGGAACGCAGGTCGTCGGAGGCGTCACACCGGGCAAGGGCGGCACGACGCACGAGGGATTCGCGGTCTTCAACACGGTGGCCGAGGCGCGGCAGAAGGCGGGCGCGAACTGCTCGCTGATCTTCGTGCCGCCACCGTTCGCGGCCGACGCGATCATGGAGTCGGCGGACGCGGGCATCGAGCTGATCGTATGCATCACGGAAGGCATCCCGGTCAACGACATGATGAAGGCGCACGATTTTCTGCGGAAGATGAACGCGGCGCACATCCTCGAGGGCCGCGCGCCGTCGCGCCTCATCGGTCCGAACTGCCCCGGCATCATCACGCCGGATCAGGCCAAGATCGGCATCATGCCCGGTCACATTCACAAGGCAGGACCGATCGGCATCGTGTCCCGTTCCGGAACGCTGACCTATGAAGCGGTTGGCCAGACGCGGCACATCGGCCAGTCGACCGCTGTCGGTATCGGCGGCGATCCGCTGCCGGGCACGAATTTCATCGACTGCCTGGCGGCGTTCGAATCGGATCCGGCCACCGAGGCGATCATCATGATCGGCGAGATTGGCGGAAGCGCGGAGGAGGACGCGGCCGCGTTCGTGAAGACGAACGTCACCAAGCCGGTCGTCGCATTCATCGCCGGACAGACGGCGCCTCCCGGACGCCGCATGGGTCACGCCGGCGCGATCATCAGCGGCGGCAAGGGCACGGCGGCGGAGAAATACAAGGCGCTCGAAGCGGCCGGCATTTCGGTCGTGCAGGCGCCGTCGGACATGGGCAGGAAGATCGAAGAAGTGTGGCGCGCGCGCAAGTAGCGCGTGCCTATGTAGCCCTCTCCCCGCTTGCGGGGAGAGGGCGCCCGAAGGGCGGGTGAGGGGCTTTCACTCGATTTTTGTCACCGCGCCCGATCCCAGCTCGTAGTACGCCGGGATGATCGTCACTCTCTTGTCCTCTTTCTCGTGGGCGACTGCATCGCGAACGACGGCGCTGTTCGCGGTCAGCCACGCGGCGGACGCGCGCGCGTTCGCTTCGATCGCTTTCCTGAGATCGACGTCGCCTCCGTCGCCGTTCCAGCCCATGGCGACGAACGATGCCCGGATGCGGTTGACCAGCGCCAGCAGCGGCGGCGTGACGGGGTCGCCGCGTTCGAGCGCCGAGCCGACCGCGCCGCAGTTCTCGTGGCCGAGGACCACGATCAGGCGCGTGCCCCAGTCCTGCTTGATCGCGTATTCGAGCGAGGCCAGGCCGAGCTCGTCGGCGACGTTGCCGGCGGTGCGCACCACGAAGAGCGCGCCGAGCGACTGATTGAAGAGGAGCTCCGGCGGCACGCGGCTGTCGGCGCACGCCAGGATCGCGACCGGCGGCTTCTGCGACCGCACCAGCGCCGTGCGCTCGTTCTTCAGGTTGTCGTAGTCGATCTCACCGCCCTGGTACTTCAGGTTGCCGGTCAGCAGCACCTTCCAGAGGGCCTCGCCACTGAGCTTTTGTTCGACGGGTTTCGCGGGTGCGGCCGCCGGCGTTTGCGCGGCAAGCGGGAAAGAAACGAGAAACACGAAAACGAAAATCGTGCAGCGACGCATCACTTCCTCCTGACTTACGATGGGACCGTGCGCGTGATTGTCGCCTTTCTGCTCTCGCTTGTCTGTCTTCCTCTGCACGCGGCCTGGCTGAAGGGCAATCTGCACACGCACACGCTGGAGAGCGACGGCGACTCGACGCCGGCCGAGGTGGTGCGGTGGTACGCCGAGCACGGCTACGACTTTCTCGCGATCACGGATCACGACAAAGTCACCCGCGTCGAGGACTCTCACGGCCTGGTGCTCATCCTCGGCGAAGAAGTCACAGACCGCCTGCCGAAGAAACCGCTGCACGTGAATGCGATCGGCATCGACGAAGCGGTGAAGCCGCAGCGCGGAGCGACTCCGGTGGAAGTGCTGCAGCGCAACATCGATGCGGTGCGCAAGGCCGGCGCGCTCGCGCTGATCAATCATCCCAATTTCGGATGGGCCTTCGGCGCCGACGAGCTCTTGCAGCTCGAGCGCGCGAACTTTCTGGAGATTGCCAGCGGGCATCCGTTCGTGAACGCGGAGGGACCGCCGTCGGTCGAGTCGATGTGGGATCGCATGCTCACCGCGGGCAAGCGCATTTACGGAGTGGCAGTCGACGACATGCACCATCTGAAGCGCGTGTGGGATGCAGACGTGGTGGTGCCCGGCCAAGCCTGGGTGGTGGTGCGCGCGGAGAAACGCGACGCGAAGTCGATCCTGGCCGCGCTCGCGCGCGGCGACTTTTACGCGTCGAACGGTGTGGAGCTCGAGGAGCTCACGATCGCGGAGAAATCGATCGCGGTGAAAGTGCGTGAGAAGAACCTCGCGCGCTATCGCATCCAGTTCATCGGCAGCGGCGGCCACGTGCTGCAGGAGTCGGCGGGATTGACGGCGACGTATGCGATTCGCGGCGATGAGGGGTACGTGCGCGCGAAGGTGATCGACTCGAATGGCCGCATGGCGTGGTGTCAGCCGGTATGGACTGCGGCAGCAAAGCTGCCGCTTTGAAAGCGGCGGCCGCAGCCGCCGCGATAAACTCGCCGCATGGTGCTGCAAGTCCAACCTGCCGTCGCTTTCGAAGCCCTCGTCCTCATCGGCGGCGGCGAGTTTTCCTTCGGCGAGACACGCGCGATCGACGAGCTGCTCGTCGCCAGAATGCCGCGCGACAGACGTACGGTCGCGTTTCTGCCGACAGCATCGGGATCGGCGGAGTACGCGGGACACTTTGGCGCGTACCTGCACGGCATCGATCCGACGGTGAACGTCGTGAACGTGCCGATCTATCGCGGCCGCGACAACCGCCGGCAGAAGAATCTCGCCACGATCCTCTCCTCCGGCATGGTCTACCTCGGCGGCGGGGTAACGAACAACCTAGCACCGGTGTTGCGTGAGTCGCCTGCCGAGTTGGCGATGCGCGATGCGGCGGGCAACGGCGTCGTGATCGCGGCCATCGGCGCGGCCGCGTCATGTTTCGGTACGCACGCGCGCGACATGCGTGGCACCGCGTCCGCGATCGAGGCGATGGGATGGCTCGCGAACACGGTCATCGATACGGCATTCGATCCGCAGAACGACACCGCGCTGCGACGCCTGATGTCATTGCCCGATGTGAAACTCGGACTGGGCATTCCTCCGAAGACCGCGCTCGTGATCAGCCGCGATGGCGTCGCGGAGATCGTCGGCGAAGGACAGGTCGCTGCATTTCGGAAACAGTGAACAGCAGTACCTCGGGTTCCTCGGAGTACCTCGGAGTTCCTCGGAGGGGATCGCGATTTGAAACTCCCTCCGAGGTACTCGTCGTCACCGCACCGGTACGCACGTTGCACTTCAGGCGGCTTTTGGAGGTGCACCACGGAAACGGCGGAACAGACGGCGGAGAAGCCCGTCACGCAAGAGGAACTGGTTCGTTTTTTCAGTGTCCTTTCCCATGATCTGAAGTCGCCGATCTTCGCCGTCGACGGATTCAGCGACCTGCTCCTCGCCGACTATTTCGACAAGCTCGATGACGAAGGGCAGGACTTCCTGCGCCGCATCCGTTCGAGCGCGCAGTACATGAAGCGCGTGCTCGACGAGATGTCGCACATGGTCAAGCTGCTGGCACGGCCGAGCGCGCGCAAGCCGACGCCGCTGCGCGAAGTCGTCGAAGAGGTGATCCTCAAGTACAACTTCCAGATCGAGGAAGGCGGCGTACGCGTCGACCTGCCGACCGATCTTCCCGTCGCGAACGTCGATCCGGAAAAGATCCGCGAAGCGATCGGCGCGCTCATCGCGAACTCCCTTTTCTTCACCGACCGGCCGAAAGGCGAACGGCAGATCGCCATCGACTGCGGCAACGACGGCAACGGCATCCGCTTCTGCGTGCGCGACAACGGCATCGGCATCGATCCGCGTTACGTGAACCAGGTCTTCGAGCTCGGCGGAATGAGCAAGCTCGATAAGCAGCGCGGCGGTGGACCTGGTTACGGGCTCTATCTCGCGAAGCGGCTCATCGAGAGCCAGGGCGGCGAGCTTTCCGTCGAATCGAAGCTCGACGAAGGCACCACCTTCTGTTTCACGCTGCCCGGATAGTCTGGAGCGACGGGCTCTCAGTCCGTCGTTTTCGACGCTGACTCGACGGGCTGAGAGCCCGTCGTTCCAGATTGCGCGTCGAGATCGAAATCCTCGGGCAGCGGCTCCTCGCCCGGCAGCGCGATGATGCGCGCGTAGACGTAACGGTCGCGGGCGACGTCGACGCCGAGGAAGCGGGCGGCAGCCTGGGAGAGATCGAGGCAGAATTTCTTTGCGTACGGGCCGCGGTCATTCACGCGCAAACGCAGCTTGCGGCCGGTGGCGCGGGACTTCACTTCCACCCACGTGCCGAGCGGGAGCGTGAGATGCGCGGCCGAATATTTGCCATTTCGGAAGATCTCGCCGTTTGCGGTCTTCCGGCCGTCGAAGAACCCCGAGTAGTAGCTGGCCAGTCCGTTCACGCGGTGCTTCAGCGCGAGCTCCGCGTATTTCATCGCGCGCTGCAGCAGCGGCCCGCGATCGACGACCTCGGCAGTAGCGACCGGCACCGACCGCTCGTAACAGGACATGAGCGGCTGCGGCGGCCGGAGCGCGTCGACGGGCGCGAACCGCTCGTCCGCCGCGAAAGGAGCGGCGAGAAGCAGTGTGGCGAAGGTCATCAGAATGCGGTCGCGCATCGTGGCCGCATTTTATGCGCAGTTTCAAAGCGAGCCAAACCATGCGCGATAAACGATACTAAATTCCACCACCTCAACAATTTGCACGTGGTCTCCTGTTTGCAAATAAGTGTTACGACACAGGAGGACGACGATGCCGCAGCTCCAGACCAAGAGGCCCTACCAGGAGCGTTTTCTCGACAACTTCGACCGATCGCAGCTTCGTCGCGAAGTCGAAGCAGTGAAGCCGCGCCGTTTCGCCGGCCTGAAAAAGAAGTACGCCACGTGGGCCCTCGGCGCATCGCTCGCCTTCGGCGGAATCGGCAGCCCGCTCATGATGATGCACAAGATGGATGTCGATCCGAACGGCGACACCGTGAGCTCGGCGTCGCTCAACGCGGGCTTGGAAAACGATCTGAACGCCGCGGCGTCGATCGCGAAGCAGGTCGCGGGCGGCGTGGAAGCGGTCGCTCATGGCGTCGAGTCGGCGACGAAATCGCCATTGAAGGCGGTCGCGGAGGCGCCCAGGAAACTGACGATCGTGACCGAGCAGGTGCGCGAGGATTTCTTCAAGAAGGAAGTGCCGTTCGGAGCGCTGATCTACAAGGAAGCGAAGAAGAACGACGTCCGTCCGGAGCTCGTCGCCGCGGTCGTGCAGGCCGAGTCGCGCTTCAAGCCCACGGCGCGCTCCGGTGCGGGCGCGGTCGGTCTCATGCAACTCGTGCCGCGCACGGGCCGCTGGATGGGCGCGCGCGATCTCACCAATCCCGCGCAGAACATCGCCGCGGGTACGAAGTACTTGAAGTACCTCAACGAGCGCTTCGATGGCAACGAGACGAAAGTGATCGCGGCGTACAACGCGGGTGAAGGCAACGTGAAGCGCTTCGGCGGCGTGCCGCCGTTCCGCGAGACGCGCTCGTACGTGAAGAAGGTGAAGAACTACGAAGCCGAGTACAAGAACCGCGTCGAAAACCGCATCGCAGATCTGTCAGGCGGCGAGGCAGTGGAGATGGTGGAAGCGGATGTGGTAGCGCGGTAACCGGTTCCTCGGGTTCCTCGGTTCCTCGGGTTCCTCGGGGGGAGTCGCAGAGTCTCAGAGTCTCAGAGGGTTCGAGCGGAGCCTTCCGCGCATGTGGCCCCGGCCTTCTGAGACTTCCCCGAGGAACCCCGAGGAACCGAGGAACCCGAGGAACCCGCCGAGGTACTACTCCCTGGACCTTCGTTCCCAGTCTTCTCGGATCGCTCGTCCCGGCGAGCGATCCTTGAGCCGCGGTTTCTCGAGAATCGTCGAGATCAAATCGGCCACACCCCACGACAGAAACGTCACCGCGGCGATGGTCAGCAGGTTGGAGATCGTGTGCAGGCGAAGCAGCAGGAACAGCGTCACCGGAACGGCGACGCCCATCACGATTATGCCGACGACCAGTCTGATTCCGGACACGAGCGCAATTGAATCACAGGCGTCTTACGTCCAGTCGTTCATCTTCTTGAGCAACTGATCGATGGTGAGCAGCTTCTCGGCTCCGTCCGATTCTCTGCGGAACACGGCGTGATACCAGCCCTTCATGCCGACCGGCGTGTAGACGTCGGTGCCCATGCGCAGGCGTCCGCCGGAAACGAGTTTGAGAAAGACCTGTTCATAGGCTGATCGCGTGAGACGGCGATCGGGAAACGGCACGGCGAAATCGCGCTGGCGGCGTTCGCGCCTGCGGCGCTCGGGACCGGAGCCGTTGCCGCCGAGGAGCGAGATGCCGCGGCGATCCATGTACTGCGAGGGACGCTTCGGCACGAGCTTGCCCGGCCGATCGTTGCGGCGCCGCGAGAGCATGGCCTTCTGACGCGCGCTGCGTCGCGTCGGTCCCTGCAGCGGACGCGGACGGAGATCGTCGAGCAGTTTCGCATCCGCTGATTTCGAATTCGCCAGCAGCGATCGCGTGCGTGCGCGCGGTTCGCAGGCGCTGACGTTCGCCATCTCGGACTGATGTTTCTCGCGCGCATGCTGGCGATCGAGCACGAACTGATCGATGGTCTGCGAGTTCCACGCGCGCCATGGCGCCAGCAATCCCATCTCGGACTCGTAGTTCTTCAACTCGTGAATGACGTTGCCCCACCGGCAGAGACGGCCGACGTCTTCATACGCGGTGGGCCGGTCGATGAGCTCGAGCAGCGAGGTCGCGCGCCCGTCGAGGATGGCGAAAAGGAGGCGGAAGCTGAAGGGATCGGAGAATCTGCGGATCGATTTGCGGAAGAACCAGGCGGTGTCTTTCGCAATGTCGCGCAGCGACTGTTTCTCGCCGAACTGCGTGGTCCAGATCGGCGCGTTGATGTCCGAGGTGTAAGGGCTTTGCGGATAGTGGAAGTCTTTCGTCAGCCAGCCCTTGCGCGTCGTGTGCTTGCCAGGGACGACGCCGGCGATCACGGGGATGCCCATCGTCTCGAGCATCGAAAGCTCGTAGGACGGCCACATCATGACTTCGCGCACGATGCCGACGATCAGTGCGGCAGCCGCGATCATCAGGCCCGGATCGGGCGTGAAGTCGACGGTCACTTCGATGCGGCTTCCGCGCGGGCGAACGCCGACTCCAGTCGAGCGGCGATTGGACGCGACGACCATCACCGGCACGGGCAGGACATACGCGAGCAGGAGCGCCAGCAGTTTCTCGTTGCGCCTCTTGGTCTGCTGCGATTTCGGGATCTCGTACGAGATGTTGTAGTGACTGCTGTAGGCCTTGAGGCGCACGGTGTGGCCAGTCTTGCGGCCCCAGTTCGTGAGCTGGTCGCGCACGAAGCCGATCTGCTCCCAGAGGTTGCGCACCATCCGCGCGGTGCACGACGGGGCGATCTCGATGACCGGCGTCACGACCTCGATCACGCCGCGGTCGAAGTAGACCGCGCCGCCGGTGGGCAGTTGCAGCGAGCTTTTCTCGCGCGACAACAGCGGCTGGTCGATGAAGGTGCTCGGGTGTTTGAAGTACGGTTCCGGGTTGATCTCGACTTCATCGACCCACACGTTGAACTCCGACTCCATCCCGATGACGGGCATGTTGAGTCGGGTCGATCGCAGCCGTCGAGCAATCTCGCGGTCGAGCTCGGTTTTAACGTCGAGAGGCGGCACTGTCACTCCGGAAGGTGGACTGCTACTGCGACCTCGACTAAAGCAAACGGCAGGCCCGCCCTCGTCAGTCCTCACTGAGCGGAGTCCGCCGCTCTTTCCGCCTTCGCTCTTCGAACGCAAACCGTGGCCGGTTCTCCTGAGGCTGCTCCATCCGGTCTTCGCTGATCTCGCGGGGGATCAGGGTGAGGTAGCCGAGGTCGAGGTGGACGTGGTCGTCGGCGTTGCGGCCGGTGACGTGGCCGTAGGGGAGGACCATGACTTCATCGCTGAGGTCTTCCGCGATCTCGTTGTATTTCTCGATCAGTTCCTTCGTCTTCAGGATCTGTGTCCCGATGCGATACACGTCGGCGGCGGAGCCCCACATGTGCGGGCTGGCGTTCATCGAGAGCTTGTGCGCGGGGGAGCGGTACGCGCCGTTCACGGCGATGTGCACCGATGCGCCGCAGGCGGTGCGGAACTGCTCGAGATAGTTCGCGAGGATGCGGATCGCGCACGGGATGTAGCGGGGGTATTGCTGGAGGCGCGGCGCTTCCTTGAGATCGTTGAGGATGAACTCATTGATCCCGAAGTGCGCCGTCAGGCGCGTGGCCAGGGCGTTCTCGTGCGAGGCGATCTCGTAGAAATAGCGCGGGAGACGGTGGCGGCGGC
>Ga0196978_1000299_pt1 | contig 25718 bp, 20 predicted proteins | sample S3v_2013CmetaG_FD_155491 | JGI IMG/M metagenome (GOLD analysis project Ga0196978, IMG submission 155491) | Soil microbial communities from Anza Borrego desert, Southern California, United States - S3+v_20-13C | ecosystem: Environmental > Terrestrial > Soil > Desert | place: USA: California... | reverse complement strand
GCCTATCGCCTCATCGAGGAGCAGATCCTGAGCGCGCGTGACTCGGCCGATCCGTCGGCGGTCCAGGCGGTGTTCGACCGCATCCGCGTGGTCAATCCGCGCATCGACGTCTACCTGCTCGACGCGAGCGGCCGTGTCATCGCCGCCTCGGTACGCGACGACGTCAAACGCAATACCGTGGATCTCGAGCCGCTGCGCCGGCTCGCGGATCCGAACGCCACGCTGCCGATCCTCGGCGACGATCCCTCGGACGTGAGCCGCCGGCGCGTGTTCTCGGTCGCGCCCGTGCCGATGGCCGGGGGGAGTCCCGGTTACCTGTACCTCGTGCTGCGGGGCTTGAGCGGCGACACGCTCGTGCAGCGCATCAAGCAGAGCTACGTGCTGCGCGAGATGCTGTGGCTGATCGGGCTCTCCCTCGTCATCGCGCTTCTCGCGAGCGCGCTGCTCATCAAGCTCGTCACGCGTCCGCTGCACCAGCTCTCGACCGTCATGCACAAATTCAGGCGCAGCGGCTTTGCCGAGCACCCGCGCGAAACGCTGCCCTCGCCCCGCGACGAGATCGGCTCGCTCGCCGACACGTTCCATCGCATGACCGACCGCATCCTCGACCAGATGGCCGAGCTGCGGCAGACCGACGCGCTGCGGCGCGAGTTCGTCGCGAACATCTCGCACGACCTGCGCACGCCGCTCGCCACGCTCCAGGGTTACCTCGAGACGCTCAACCTGAAGCGCGGCCGGCTCGCGCCGGAAGAGGAGCGTGTGTACCTCCAGACGGCGCTCCGGCAGACCGAGCAGTTGAGCGTGCTCGTCGCGCGGCTCTTCGATCTCGCACGGCTCGATTCCGAGCGGGTGGTGATCCAACCCGAGCCGTTCGCGCTGGGCGACCTCGTGCAGGACGTCGTGCAGGGCTTCGAGCTCGAAGCGCAGGCGAGGGAAGTCGCGATCGCCGCTTCGGTGCGCGCCGACCTGCGGCTCGTGATGGCCGACATCGGGCTCATCGAACGCGTGCTGCGCAATCTGATCGAGAACGCGCTGCGCTACGCCGGACGCGGCGGCACGGTCACGGTGGCGGCCGCACCGGAGCGCGACGGCGTGGCGATCGAAGTGCGCGACAGCGGAGCCGGCATTCCCGCCGACGAGCTCGCGCGCATCTTCGACCGCTTCTACCGGGTCGAGAAGAGCCGCGGATTGAGCGACGGCAGCGCGGGACTGGGGCTCGCGATCGCCAAACGCATCCTGGAGCTCCACGAGAGCGACATCGCCGTGACGAGCGAGCCGGGGCGCACCGTGTTCCGTTTTTGCGTGAGATACGCCGATCAGGAACGCAGCGACAGCGGGCTCGCCACGCTTTCGAGCGACGCCCGCTCGGCGTTGACGCCGAGCTTCCATTCCACTGCGGCCGCGATGAGCATCAACACGGCGCCGAGCGCGTAACCCCAGAAAACCGCAACGCGCTCGCCGGTGCCGATCAGCGCGCCGAAGAGCCAGGGCGCCGCGACGCCGCCGGCGGCCGTGCCGAGGGCGTAGAACACGGCGATCGCGAGCGCACGCAGCTCCAGCGGAAACACCTCGCTCGCGGTGAGATAGGCGGCGCTCGCCGCGGCCGAGGCGAAGAAGAAGATGACCGTCCACAGCGCGGTCTGACCGTAAGCCGTCAGCGCGCCGCTCACGAAGAGCGCACCGGTTGCGAGCAGCAGCAGCGCCGACATCGTGTACGTGCCCGAGATCATCACGCGCCGGCCCAGGGTGTCGAAAAGATGCCCCAGCAGCAGCGGCCCGAGGAAGTTCCCCACCGCGAACGGCAGCAGGTAGAGGCCGGTGTGCTGTGAAGGCACGTCGTAGAAGCGCGTCAGCACGAGCGCGTAGGTGAAAAAAATCGCGTTGTAGAGAAACGCCTGCGCGGTGATCAGCACGAAGCACAGCAGCGAGCGGCGGCGATAGCGGTGCAGCATCGTGGTGACGATGTCGCGCAGCGCGGTGTGCGTGCGCGGCTGGATCGTGAGCGCCATAGCTGCCGGCCCGAGTCGCGCCTGTGTCTCGCGCTCGACGCGCGCTTCGATCGCGGCGACGACCTGCTCCGCGCGCTCCGCGTAGCCGTGGATCGCAAGCCAGCGCGGGCTTTCCGGGATGAAGCGGCGCGCGAAAAGGACGAGCGCACCGATCGAGGCGCCGATCGCGAATCCCACGCGCCAGCCGATATCCACCGCAAAAACGGCGGGATCGAGCAGCACGACGGTCGCGGCGGATCCGGCGACCGCGCCCAGCCAGAAGCTCCCGTTGATGATGAGCGCCACGCGTCCGCGCACCCGCGCCGGAATGAGCTCGTCGATTGCGGAGTTGATCGCCGCGTACTCGCCGCCGATGCCGAAACCGGTGATCGCGCGAAACACGCACAGGCTCGTGAAATCCCAGGAGAACGCGGTCAGCATCGTCCCGCTGAGATAGATTCCCATCGTCACGAAAAACAGCTTCGCGCGCCCGTAGCGGTCGGTGAGACGACCGCAGAAGAGCGCGCCCACGACGGCGCCCAGCAGGTACGCGGAGGCGCCGAATCCGATCTCGGCGGCCGAAAGACCGAGCGATCGCGGGTCCTGCAACACCGCGCTGATCGCGCCTTTCAGCGTGACTTCGAGCCCGTCGATCGCCCAGCTCGCGCCGAGCGCGAGCACGACCAGCCAGTGAAAGCGGCTCCACGGCAGACGGTCGAGACGCGCGGGGATGTCGGTGCTGTAGGGCTGGAGATTTCGTTCCACAATGGCTCCTGGTGCAGCCAGGACACACGAGGCGAGATGCCACGATCGAACGACAGTCTAAAGGCGCTGAGCGCAAAGCTCGCCGCGTTCGCCGACGAGCGCGACTGGGACCAGTTTCACAATCCCAAGAACCTGGCGATGGCGCTCGCCGGCGAAGCGGGCGAGTTGATCGAGCACTTCCAGTGGCTCACGCGGAGCAGGCGGCCGCGCTGCCCGCCGCGGCGCGTGAAGAAGTCGCGCTCGAGGCCGCCGATGTGCTGCTGTTCCTGCTGCGGCTCTGCGACAAGCTCGACATCGATCTCGCGGCTGCGGCGAACCGCAAGCTCGCGCTCAACGCAAGGAAGTATCCGGTGGCGAAATCGCGCGGGCGCGCGACGAAGTACGACAAGCTATAGCGGGCTGCCCCTCACCCCAACCCTCTTACCGCCTCGCCGGACGACGGGGCATTACCAGTGCGGCGCGCTCGCCACTCGGTGACGTAGCGCCAGCCGTCGCGGCACGGCACGCCGCCGCGCAGCGCGCCCGCGTCGGTGTTGCCGAACAGTAGCTCGTAACCGGGCGGCAGCGGCCGGCTTCCCGGCACCGAGAGCCACAGCCGCAGCAGCAGCCGCTTGCGGTCGGGTTCGGGCCAGTCCTCGTAGTTCGATCGCGCGTGATAGATCAAGTGATTGTTCAGGAGCTGGATGTCGCCGGGCTCGAAGCTCATGTCGAGCACGAGCTCGTCGGTGAGCGCGCCGAAAAGCGTCAGCGCTTCCTCCTGGCGTTGCGTCAGCCGCGGCACTTCGGGAAAGTGCTGCGCGCTACGGATATAAGCCGGCGAGAAAAGCCCGGTGAAGTGGCCGTCGCGAAAACCGAAGATCGGCTTGGGATACGCGCGTGATTCGCCCGGGCGTTCGTCGCCCTGCCGGCTGTTGTACCAATCCGCATAGAAGACGTCGATCAGGTCGGGGCGCCGCCGCAGCACCTCATTGTGGATCTGCGCCGCGCTCGCGATGCGGCTGAGCCCGCCCGACTTCGCCTTGCGCACGCACAGCAGCCCCACGACGTCACAGCGGTCGGAGTGGAACGGCAGCGCATCGGCGGTTTTCGAGCCGCGCTTCTTCGTAATCTCGACCTGCTTGCCTTCGTCCTCGACGACACCGAGCAGCTCGCCGCGCCCGCCCTGCGAAACCGCGGTCCCCAGATGCGTGCCGATGCCCCAGTAGGCGGCGCGCAGCTCCTCGGGTGAGTATTCGAGCGGTAGCCCGCGCAGCAGAATCATGCCGCGGCCAGTCTCGAGCGCCTGCGCGATGTTTGCGAGCTCGATGCTGAATCGCGGCAGTGGAAAGTCTTCGCGCGTGATCTGCGTCCAGTCGAGTCCGCGCGCCTTGACTGCCTGGAGCGCGCGATCGATTTCCGCGAGCTCCTCAGTGCTGAAGCGCCGTATCCATTGCGTGCTGTGTTGCAGATCAGCGCCTTTCCACGCGTACGGCGCGACGATCTCCCTGTATTGCTCCGCGTGCACTGAGCCTCCCGTGTCAGCCGCCCGAGTCGAGTCTGATACCCGTTTCACGAATGACCTTCCCCCACTTCTTCAGATCCGCCCGTACGACCGCCGCGAAATGCTCGGGCGTACCGCCGACGGGCTCGGCGCCGTCGCTCGTGAAGCGCGCGCGCGTCGCGGGGTCCTGCAGCGCGCGCACGATGGCGCCGTTCACGCTGCCGATAATCTCCGGCGGCGTACCCGCGGGCGCGAAGACGCCGAACCACTGCACGACCTCGAACCCGCGCACGCCCGCTTCGGCGATGGTCGGAATGTCCGGCGCAACCGCCGAGCGCTTGGCGCTGCTGACGCCATACGGGCGCAGCCGGCCGGCCTTCACGTGCGGCAACGCGCTCAGCAGATTCGCCATCATGAGCGAAGTGTGGCCGCCGAGCGTGTCCGTCAACGCCGGCCCCGTCCCTTTGTAGGGCACCTGAACCATCTTGATGCCGGTCATGTGCTTCAACAGCTCCATCGCGAGATGCGCGTTGCTGCCGGCGCTGCCCGCGGCGAAATTGATCTGGCCGGGCCGGCTTTTCGCGAACGCGATCAGCTCCTTCACCGAGCGCGCCGGCAGCGAGGGATGTGCGACGAGCAGATGCGGAACGGTCACGACCTGCGATACGGGAGTGAGGTCCTTCAGCAGGTCGTAAGGCACCTTCGCGTAAAGGTACGGGATCGTGGTGAGCGAGCTGATGCCCATCAGCAGCGTGTAGCCGTTTGGTGCGGCACGCGCGGCGAGCTCGTTGCCGATGATCGTCCCGCCACCGGCGCGATTCTCCACGATGACCTGCTGACCGAGGAGCTCGGCGAGCTTCGGCGCGATCGCGCGCGCGGTGAAGTCCGTGCCGCCGCCCGGCGAAGTCGGCACGATCAGACGCACCGGTTTGACAGGATAACTCTGCGCGTGCGCGCCGCACGCCGCGGCGAGCCCGCAGGCGGCAAACCACAGGACTACCGCGACATATCTCATGCGCGCGATGTTATCGTAAGGCGATGCTCTCCTACCGACACATGTTCCATGTCGGCAACTTCGCGGACGTCTTCAAGCACGCCCTGCTCACGCGCCTGCTGATCGCGCTGTCGGCCAAGGACAAGCCTTACCTGTATCTCGATACGCACGCAGGCATCGGCCGCTACGACCTCACGCATTCATGGGCGCAGAAGGCGCGCGAATACGACAACGGCATCGGACGCATCTGGACCCTGAAAGATATTCCGCCGTCTGTCGAGCCTTACGTGCAGGCGGTGCGCGCGCTGAATCCGGACGGCCGGCTGCGTTACTACCCCGGCTCACCGCTCGTGGCGAAGCGATTCTTGCGCGCGGGCGACCGCATAGTGCTCGTGGAGCTGAACAAGACCGATCACGACGAGCTCGAATCGGTATTCGCGCGCGAGCGCAATGTCGCAATACAGAAGATGGACGCCTATCAGGCCCTGAAGGCGTATCTACCGCCGGCCGAGCGGCGCGGGCTCGTGCTGATCGATTCGTCGTTCGATCGCACTCGCGAATTCGATCGCATCGTGCGCGCGCTCAAGGACGCGCACGCGCGCTGGGCGACCGGCGTCTATGCGATCTGGTATCCGCTGATGGAGGCTTCGACCCTGCGCGATTTCCATGGCTCGATCGCGCGCAGCGGCATCCGCAAGGTGCTGCGTTGCGAGATCGAGGTGCGCCAGCGCGACGAGAGCGGGATCATCCCCGGCTGCGGCATGCTGATCGTCAATCCGCCGTGGAAGCTCGATCGTGAAGCGAAAGCCATTGTCCCGTGGCTCGCGCAGAAGCTGCACGTGAGCGGTGAGAGCCGCTGGGCCGTCGATTGGCTCGTCGCCGAGTAGCAGGCGCCACACGCGCAGCGTCATTCCCGCGCAGGCGGGAATCCAGAAAACTGATTTAACATCGCCCCGAGCCCCGGCCTTCGCCGGGGTGACGCTTCATGGAGCCGTAATGCATCGCAGTCTCGTTTTGATCGCCGCGATTCTCTTGGCCGCGCCGGCGTTTTCACAGGGGTATCCGACGAAGCCCATACGCATCATAGTCGGCTTCGGTGCCGGCGCGCCGGACACCGTTTCGAGGCTCTTCACACAGCAACTCTCGACCCAGATGGGGCAGCAGCTCGTGGTCGACAATCGCCCCGGCGCGAACGGCATCATCGCGGCGGATCTGGTGGCGAAGTCGACGCCCGACGGCTACACCCTGCTGATCACCTCGGCGTCGTTCGCGGTGAATCCCAGCGTTCATCGAAAACTGCCGTACGACCCGCGACGCGACTTCGCGCCGGTGACGAATCTCGCGAACGGCGGCGGCTATATCCTGGCTGTCAACCCGGCGCTTCCGGTCGCATCGGTGAAGGAGCTCGTCGCTCACGCGAACAAGCCTGGAACGAAGCTCGCGTTCGGCTCGGCGGGCATCGGCAACACGCTCCATCTCGCCGGAGAGCTCTTCAACGCACGCACCGGAACGAAGATCGTGCACGTGCCGTACAAAGGCGCCGGTCCCGCGATCGCGGCGTTGATCTCCGGCGAGATCCAGATGATGTTCGTGACGACCCCGTCCGGCCTGCCTTACGTGCAGGCGGGGCGGCTGAAGCCGCTCGCGTACACGGGCCCGAAGCGCGCGCCATTCCTGCCGAACCTGCCGACGATGGCGGAGGCGGGATTCCCGCGCATGACGCTCGATTCGATGAGCTGGTACGGCATGCTCGCGCCGGCGAAGACGCCGCCGCAGATCATCGCGCGGCTGCATGACGAGGTGAAGACGGCGCTCGGGCGGCCGCACGTACGCTCCGGGCTCGACGCGCTCAAGCTCGAGCCCGTCGGCAACCCGCCGGCGGAGTTCCGCGCGTTTGTGAACGACCAGATCAGGCGCTTCGCCGAGATCGTCAAGCTTGCCGGCGTTCAGCCGGAATGAACCACGGGCCCTCGGCGTCGCACAGCGGGTGAGGGTTGGCTGAGGCGCACTAAGGAGATCTGAATGAACGGAAAAATCCGCCGGGTCATTACCGGCCATGACGCGAACGGCAAAGCGATCGTGCTCGAAGATCGCAACGCGCCCGCTGTCAGAACCAACCCGCACCGGCCCGGGCACATCTCGGTCGATCTCTGGAAAACGACCTCGACGCCGGTGATCGTGCGGCGCGCAGAGCCCGATCCCACCGAGGGGCCCAAACAGATCCATCCGCTGCCCGGCGGGACCGTGTTCCGGATTTCGGAGATCGCACCGGAGACCGAGGCGGTCCGCAACATGAGCCCGGAGCAGGCGCGCGAAGTATTCAAGGCGATGGGCAACGAGAACGCTTCCACCTTCGGCCAGAACCGCCGCCACCCGTTCATGCACCGCACCGAAACGATCGACTACGCGGTCGTGCTCGAAGGCGAGATCACGATGCTCCTCGACGAGGAGGAAGTGCATCTCAAGGCCGGCGACGTCGTGATCCAGCGCGGCACGAATCACGCGTGGAGCAATCGGTCGAACAAGCCGGCGAAGATGCTCTACGTGCTGATCGACGGCCAGTTCGACGAGGAGCTGAAAGCGAAGCTCGGCAGCAGCGGGCACTGATCGACCCGCGCGGCAGCGGTGGGCCACAGGTCCACCCTGCGTCTGCCGGTGCGCATCATCGGATGCTGTTCCAGATCTTGTCCAAACGCTTATAGGACACCGGATACGGTGTGCGAAGCTCCTGCGCGAAAAGCGACACCCGCAGCTCCTCGAGATGCCAGCGAAACTCGTCGAGCCGCGGATCGGCGAAGCCGGCCTTGCGCTGCTTCTCCATGCGCTCATCGAGGCGCCTGGTGAGCTGCGCGATCGATTCGGTGTGCTTCGCGTCGCGCTCCGGGCTGTTGCCGTACTTGTCGAGCCGCAGCCGCATCGCCTGCAGATACCGCGGCAGGTGCTGGAGCCGCTCCCACGGCGTCGCGCTGAAGAACCCCTTGTAGACGAGTCGCGAGAGCTGCGCGCGGATATCCTCCGCGGGCCTCGCGAGCGGTCCTTTGGCCGCTGCGATGCGCGCGGACACCTGCTGATACTCCTCCGCGATCGTCTGAAAAAGACGCAGCGCCGCTTCGCTCACCGCCGGCAGCCGCGTGCGCGCGCGGGCGCGCTGCGCCTCGAACGCTTCTTGCGTGCGCGGCAGCGTGTCGTCGGCGATGAAGGCGCGGTCGGCGATCGCGCTCACCAGATCCTCCTTCAAGTCCTCGGCGTTCACGACGCCGCGCAGTTGCAGCGCCGAGCGCAGAAAGGACGTGTCGGGTTTTTCGAGCTGGCGCATCTGCTCGCGTAACGCGATGCGGAGCAGCCGCGGCACGCCGCCGCGCATCGCCTCGTCCGCCGCGTGCTTCACATCGAAGAGCCGGATCGCGACGCTCGTGCCTTCGTCGACCAGCGCCGGATAGCCTTTGAGCATGTGGCCGCCGCGCGAGAACGTGATCTCCTCCGGCAGGTCGCCGAAATCCCACGCCCGGATGCCCGACCGCTCGACGCCGGTATCCACTTTTCCGAACGTGAGCTGCGCCGCCTGCCCGAGCTGTCCTTTGAGCTCGAGCAGATCGCGTCCGAGCGCGAGCTCGTGCCCCGCGTCGTCGATGATGCGGTAGTTCATCCTAAGATGCGCCGGCAGCTCCTTCGAGCGCCACGCGTCCTCCGGCACGGGCTCTCCGATCCGCCGCTGAACGAATCTGCGCACGGCATCGCCGAACGTGCCTTCAGGAGCGCCCGATGCGGCGACCGAATCCATGAACGCGTCCACCTGATCCGGCAGCGGAAAAAGCTGCTTCCGAATGCCTTTCGGCAGCGACTTGATCGCCCACGTCGTCTTTTCCCTCAGGAAGCCCGGCACGAGCCAGTCGAACGACGACGGATCGAGCTTGTTCAGCAGTTGCAGCGGGACCGTCACCGTCACACCGTCGCGCTCGTGTTCCGGCTCGAAGTGATAGCGCAGCTTGAAATCCGCGCCCGCGGCATGCAGCGTGTCGGGGAACAGGCTTTCGCTGATCTCGGCGGAAGCGTGCTGCATCAGGTACTCGCGCGTGAGGAAGAGAACCTTCGGGTTCTCGCTTTCCGCCTTACGCCGCCAGCGCTCGAATCCGGCGGTGTTGTAGATGTCGGGCGGCACGACTGCGTCGTAGAAGTCGTAGATCGTCTGCTCGTCCACGAGCACGCCGCGGCGCCGCGCCTTGGTCTCCAGCGTCTTCAGCTCCGCGACGAGGGTCGTGTTGTGCCTGAAGAATTCGCCCCGCGTCTGGATCTCACCCGCGGCCAGCGCGCGGTGGATGAAGATCTCGCGCGCCTCCAGCGGGTTGATCGGCCCGTAGTGCACGCGCCGCCGCGGCACGATGGTCAAGCCGTGCAACGCCACGCGCTCGTAGGCCATGACCATGCCGCGATCCTTGTCCCAGTGCGGATCCGAGTAATGGCGCTTCACCAGGTGCACCGCGAGCGGCTCGATCCACTCCGGCGCGATGCGCGCGGCGTTGCGCGCATACAGACGTGCAGTCTCGACGAGCTCGGCCGCCATGACCCACTTCGGCTGCGACTTGCGCAGCGCCGACCCGGGGAAGATCAGGAAGCGGATGCCGCGCGCGCCGATGTACTCCGGGCCGCTCTCGTCCTTGGTGCCGATGTTGCCAAGGAGTCCCGCGAGCAGTGCCTTGTGAATCTGCTCGTAGGTCGCCGCTTCGTCGTTCGGCTTCATCCCGAGCTCGCCCACCAGCGCGGCGAGCTGTCCGTGGATGTCGCGCCACTCGCGCATGCGCCGGTGCGACAGGAAATGCTCGTGCAGGAGCTCGATCAGCTTGCGGTTCGATTTCTTGTGCCTGAGCGCGTCTTCGAAAAACCGCCACAGCTTCAGATATGCGAGGAAATCGGATTTCTCTTCCTGGAACTGCTCCTGCGCCTTGTCGGCCGCATCGGCGCGGTCGAACGGGCGCTCGCGCGGATCCTGAATCGAGAGCGCGGACGCGATGATCAGCACTTCGGTGAGGCACTTCTCGCGCTGCGCGGCGAGCACCATGCGGGCGATGCGCGGATCGATGGGAAAGCGCGCGAGCTGCCAGCCGACCTGCGTGAGCTCGTTCTCCTCGTTGACGGCGCCGAGCTCCTGGAGGAGCTGATAGCCGTCGGCGATCGCCCGCGGCGCGGGCGCGTCGAGAAACGGGAAATCCTCGACGTTGCCGATGCGCAGCGACTTCATGCGCAGGATCACCGCGGCGAGCGAGGAACGCAGGATCTCGGGATCGGCGAAATCGCGGCGGGCCGCGTAGTCGTCTTCGGAATACAGCCGGATGCAGATGCCCGGCGCGACGCGTCCGCAGCGCCCGGCGCGCTGGTTCGCGGATGCGCGCGAGACTTTCTCGATCTGGAGCTGCTCGACCTTGTTGCGCCAGCTGTAGCGGTTCACGCGCGCAAGGCCGGTATCGACGACGTAGCGGATGCCGGGCACCGTCAGCGAGGTTTCCGCGACGTTCGTCGCGAGCACGACGCGCCGCGTCGCGCTCGGCTTGAATACGCGTTCCTGCTCCTCGAACGAGAGCCGCGCGTAGAGCGGCAGGATCTCGGCGCCTTTGGGATGGTGCTTGCGCAGCTCCTCCGCGGTCTCGCGGATCTCGCGCTCGCCGGGAAGGAACACGAGGATGTCGCCGGGACCGGCGCGCGCGAGCTCGTCCACGGCGTCGAGAATCGCCTCCTCCGTGTCCTGATCTTCTTCGTCTTCGTGGGCGGCCTCGAGCGGCCGGTAGCGCACTTCGACCGGATACGTGCGCCCGGAGACTTCGATCACTGGCGCCGGTGTACCCGAATGCGCGAAATGCTTCGAGAAGCGCTCGGTCTCTATGGTCGCCGACGTGACGATCACCTTGAGATCGGGCCGGCGCGGCAGCAGACGCTTCAGATAGCCGAGCAGGAAATCGATGTTGAGGCTGCGCTCGTGCGCTTCATCGATGATGATGGTGTCGTAGGCCTTCAGCAGGCGGTCACCCTGCGTCTCGGCGAGCAGGATGCCGTCGGTCATCACCTTGATGTAGGTATCGACGGAGAGCCGGTCGGAGAAGCGCACCTTGTAGCCGACGGCATGCCCGAGCGGGCTCCGCAGCTCCTGCGCGATGCGCGCGGCGACGGTGCGCGCCGCGATGCGGCGGGGTTGCGTGTGCCCGATGAGGCCGTTCACCCCGCGCCCGAGCTCCAGACAGATCTTCGGAAGCTGGGTCGTCTTCCCCGAGCCGGTCTCGCCGCTCACGATCACGACCTGGTGCTCGCGAATCGCGCGCGCGATCTCCTCGCGGCGCGCGACGACGGGCAGCTCGTCGGGATACGTCGGCTGCGGCAGGTTCGCGAGGCGCTTTGCGGGATCGAGCTTCACGTGCTGGGTTATCGCGGCAGAGGCAATCCGTCAGGCCTCATGGTGCCGCAAAGCGCGTCCTCGAAGCGGGAAACCGATTCACGCCACGTAGGGTGGGCCAGTGGCCCACCGCAGGCGGTGCGCTACTAGCGCACCCTACGCACGAATCGGCCCGCCGGCTTGCCTCTGCCGCGATGGGCGGTGCGCTATCAGCGCACCCTACGCCTGAAAAGCTACTCTTTCACCTCGGGGTTGAGGCTGTAGAGGCCCGTGAGCTTCGCTTCGGCGAGCACGTGCCCCTTCATCGCGGCGAGCACGTCCGGGCCGCGGAACTTGCCGGTCAGCGCAAGCTGCGCCACGTCGAGCGCGTACAGCGTGAACACGTAGTGATGCATGATCGTGTCGTTCCACGGCGGGCACGGACCGTCGTAACCGAAATAGTCGCCGCTCATGTCCTTGTCGGACGCGAACCACATCGTGTAGTCGTTGATACCCTGGCGCGTGCCGCGCGGCCCCTGTGGACCGCTTTTTCCGCGGGGCGTCACACCGTCCGAAAACTCGCCTGGACGGATCGGACCCGAGTGCGGGTCGAGATCGATCAGCACCCAGTGATAGAAATCCACGCGCGCGAGCGATGCCGGAATCGTACGGCCGGCGTGGTTGACGTCGTCACCCTTCGACGGCACGTCGTAATCGTGGCAGATGAGCGCGAGCGACTTGGTACCCATCGGCAGCTCGCTCCATTCGAGCTGCGGATTGCGGTTCGCGCCGAGCTTCGCATGCGAGCTCGGGTCCGGCGCGCAGAAGGCGAACTCGGCCGGAATGCGCTGGTTGTCAGCGAAGCTGAGACTCGTGAGATTCATGGCGGCTCCGGTGAAATCCCCGGCGGATTATATCGGCCCCTCACCCTGCCCTCTCCCCGCTCTGGCGGGGCGAGGGTGTTCGCTTATCAATAACGGAAAACCGCCGCCAGCCCCGTCGCCGTCGGCATGCTCGCCTTCGGCACGACGACCACCTGCCCTCCGGTGTTGAGCACGCGCTCGGCGAGATCGTCGAGGATGTCGCCCGCGCCCGGCTCGTCATCGGCGGTGCGCCGCGGCATGCGCCCGTCCACGAATCCGGCGAGACGCCGCCCGTCTTCGATGAGCAGCGTACCGACGCGCCCGTCGGTCGCGAACTCGAGCGCGTGGGTGAGATCGTCGGTTGCGACACCGCGCGCGCGTCCCGCGTGATAGGCGTCGAGGAGTTGCTGCAGCCGCCAGTGGTAGCGCGGCTCCATGATGCGCCACGCCTGCTCGCGCAGCTCATCCGGCTGCATCGCGTTCGGGTTGCCTTCGATGCCCTGGTCGAGCAGATAGGGGTTGTGCGAGACGTCCCTGAAGTGCGTGTGATATTCGGGCAGTGCAGCGAGTATCAGGGGCAGTGTCGAGGCCTTCGAATGCGCTTCGGTGATCGCGCGGTCAACGGCGCGGAAGAATCGCTCCATGTCGAGCCGCGGCTCGTCCATCTTGCCGCCGTGGCCATGGAACATCGCGCCGGTGGGCGCGTTCGTGCGCGCGGGCGCGCGGCCGTAATCGCCTTTGTTCTGCACGCCCTGGATCGCAACCTCGGGCCCCAGCGCCTCCTCGATCGTACGGGGCACGCTCGGCGCCATCGGGATTTCGTCGAGCACGTAGCGGTTGCCCTGGTAGAGCTTCACCGCGGCGCGATCGATCGCGAGGATCTGATACGTGTCTTCCGACTGCAGCGCGCGCACGAGCGGCTTCAGGTACAGATGGTCGTTCACGACCACCGCTTCGGACACCGTTTGCTGAATCTTCTCGACGTGCCAGAAGCCGGGCGCCGCGAAAACGGCGACGCCGTCCTGCGGATGCGCCCAGAAAGCGCTGTCTTCGGCGAGCGCATCGAACGGCCGCATCAGCGCGGCCGCATCGGCGCCGGGGTGCTTTTGCGCGAGCGCGGCCTTCAGATCGCGCACCAGGTTTCTGAAGCGCACCGCGTTCTGCTGCGAGCCCGGGAACTGCCGGTACGTCGGTTGGTACAGCGAGAGACACGGCGTGGCGTGCTGGCCGAGCAGCGGCCTCAGGCGCTGGTACGCCGGTATGTCCTTGTGCTTGCCGGTCGCGTGGACGTTCGCCCTCAGGTTCGTCGTCATCATCATCCCTTTCCGGCGCGCCGGCCCGAGGCTGTCATTTCGACACGGCCCAGCTTGTGCTCGATCGCGCGTTCCAATTTCTCCATCGCCCCGTCCACCGCGAGCATGAGATCGGGCGCTTCATGACTGGCGTCGATCGGACCGAATCCCGCGACGCGCGCTTCCATGAGGCAACGCTTGTCGTTGTTACCGCCCTTGACGCTGTTCAGATCGTTGAGATGAACCTCTACACGGGTAATGCGGTCGCTGTAACGGTCGAGCGCATCCCGGACCAGACTCTGTACCCGCCCTGCCGTTTCCGGCGTTGCGGCGATGTGGTGATCACTGTTGATCTGGATTTGCATAGGCCCTCTTGTGTAGGTATGACCATTGCTGGCGCCGCGAGCTCAAGCAGAGCCCGCCCAAGAAGGTTGAAGCAATTCTAGTGCGCGCTCGCTGATGCGGTGACCGGCATGAGCCGGTCGAGCGCGACCGTACGCTGCCGATGGCTCATCCGCGCGAGCTCTTTCGCGGCGGCGTAGAAGCGCGGCAGATTGCCGCCTTCGCGCGCGAGCAGCGCCTGGAACGCCGGAACGCGCTTTGTATAAATGACCACCGATGCGAGCAGCGCGTTGTTCGGCTCCTCCGCGAACCACCGGTCGTAACCCTTGAAGCCGCCCCAGCCGGCCTTGACCTGCTCGTACTCCACCCGCATCTCGTCGAAGATCTGCGCTTTACGCGCGCGCATCGCGTCCGGCGCCACGCGTGTCTTGTAAACCGCGCCCAGGCGCTGGCGATATTTCTCGACCAGACTGACGAACTCCTCGCGCCGGCGCGCGATCTGCGCGTAGGCGTCGTGATCGGCCTGCGTGCCGTAGCGCGCGAGCCACCGGCGCACGCCTTCCTGCTCCACCGCGACGGCAAAGGACTCGTTGAAGACGCTGTCGTCGCTCACGTACACGACCTGGTGCGCGAGCTCGTGGAAGATGAGCCGCGCGAGATGCGCGTCCGGATACCCGACGAACGTATTGAGCACCGGATCGGGGAAATAGCCGAGCAGCGAGTAGGCCGGCACCCCGCCCACGAACACGTCATAGCCTTCTGATCTGACCTCCGCGGCAAACTCTTCCGCGTCAGCCTTGTCGAAGTAGCCGCGATAGTTGACGCAGCCCGCGAACAGGAAGCACCACTGCCGGGGCTTCAATGAAAACTCCGGCGCCGCGAAGACGTTCCACACCGCGTAGGGACGCTCGAGATTCGCGTACGAGCGGTAGCTCATGTTGCGCGGCAGGCCGAGCTGCTCGCTCGCGAACTCGCGCATCGTCAGCACCGCGCGCAGCTTCTTGCGCAGCGGCTCGGGCGTGCTCGGCTTGTCGACGACGTTCTCGATATCGTGCTGGCGGCTCCAGATGTCGAGCTGGCCGCGCACGGACTGCAGGTAGTACGAAATGTTGGCGCAGCCGGCGAGCAGCGCGGCGAACGCCAAAGCGAGGAGCAGGCTTTTTCGCATCACATTGACACGTCACCGCCGTGAAGGCGGGGGACCAGGATCGCGTCGGGGCTGGATTCCCGCCTGCGCGGGAATGACGAGTACAGGATCATCGCGTCAGTTTAGCCACGGGAAGCCGCCGCGCGCTGCACCGTCGCGTCGGAGTAGCGGGTGACGTCGCCTGAGCCGAGGTGCTCCACGTCGCATACCGCCACGACGAGCCAGCCGCCGCCCTCGTAGCGGAACGTGTTCACGCTGCAGTTGAGCAGGGGAAAGCCGCGCGGCACGTCGAGCGCCATCTTGGTGGCGGTCCGGTAAAGCGCATCCAGCACCAGCCCGTGGCTCACGACCACGATCTTTTCCCCGGCATGCCGGGCGGCGATCGCGTTCATGGCGTCGAGCACGCGGGCGCGGAACTCGGCCGCGCTCTCGCCGCCTTCCATGCGGTAATGCGGATCGCGCTTGGCGAAGAGCTTGTAGTCGTCGGGGTAACGGGTCTCGATCTCGCTGTTCGTGAGTCCCTCGAAGATGCCGAAGTCGCGCTCGCGCAGGCGCTCGTCGGCGACCACCTCGTGGCCGGTCTCGTCCGCGATGCAGCGCGCCGTCTGGTGCGCGCGGCCGAGATCGCTCGCGTAGAGCGCGGCGAACGGCACGGCCTTCAGCCTGCGCGCGAGCTGTTTCGCCTGCTGGAGCCCGGTCGGAGTGAGCGGGCTGTCCTGCTGCCCCTGCATGCGGCCCTGCTGGTTCCACAGCGTCTCGCCGTGGCGGATCAAAAGCACGTCGGTCATCGGAAGGCGGTAAACGGTAAGCGGGTAAACGGGTGAACAGTCACCCGGGCGCGCTTATTTTATGTGCGGATTTGCTCCAGCCGCCGCTTTTGACAGCCGTTTGCGTCAAAGTTCTCGGGGGCGAGCCAGCGCTCGTAGCCGGCGCGGATCGCCGGCCACTCGCCGTCGAGCATCGCGTACCAGGCGGTATCGCGATTGCGGCCCCTCACGATCATGTGCTGGCGGAAAAGCCCTTCGTACGTGAAGCCGAATCGCAGCGCGGCGCGCTTGGAGGGCTCGTTCAGCGCATTGCATTTCCATTCGAAGCGGCGGTAGCCCAGCTCTTCGAACACGTAGCGGGCGTGCAGATACAACGCCTCGGTCGCTACGCGCGTGCGAACCATCGCCGGGCCCCACAGGATGTTGCCGATCTCGATGACGCCGTGCTCCGGCGTGATCCGCATCAGCGTCTGGCGCCCCTCGCAGCGGCCGGTCGCGGTATCGATCACCGCGAAAAACAGCGGATCTTCCGATCGCGCCGCGCGCGCAAGCCACCCGTCGAACTCGGGCCGCGCCATCGGCGGGTCCGACATGTAACGAAAGCGCTCCTCGGCACCCGGCGCCATGGAGGCGGCGAACAGATCGTCGGCGTGGCGCTGCGGATCGAGCGGCTCCAGCCGGCAGTAGCTGCCTTCTAGCGTTACCCGCTGCGGGCGCGGGCGTGGTTGCCAGGCGGCAAACTCGGTCATGCGAGAAAGCGCTCGATGCGCGCGACGCCGTCCTGCAGCCGCTCGAGCGAATTGGTATAGGCAAAGCGCACGTGCTCGGCCGCACGATGTCTGCCGAAGTCGACGCCCGGCGTGATCGCGACGCCGGCCTGCTCCAGCAGGTCGCGCGCGAACGCGAAGCTGTCTTTCGTGAGCCGCGAGCAGTTCGCGTAGACATAGAACGCGCCCTGCGGCGTCTGCGGAATGTCGAACCCGAGCTTGCGCAGCGCCGGCACGAGGTAGTCGCGCCGCTCACGGAACGCTTCGCGGCGCTCGTCGAGAATCGCAAGCGTTTCGGGTTCGAACGCCGCGAGCGCCGCGCGCTGGGCAGGCGCGGGCGGCGAGAGATAGACGTTCTGCGCGAGCTTGTCGAGATCGCGCAGGTAGCGCTCGGGCGCGACCATCCAGCCCAGGCGCCATCCGGTCATGTTGAAGAATTTCGAGAAGCTGTTGATGACGAACACCTCGGCGTCCAGAGCGAGCGCGGTGCGCGTCTCGCCCTCGTAGACGAGGCCGTGGTAGATCTCGTCGACGATGAGCGTGCCGCCGCGCGCGTTCGCGAACGAAGCCATGCGCGCGAGCTCGCCGCGCGGAACGATCGTGCCGGTCGGATTCGACGGCGTGGCGACGAGCGCGGTCACCGTGCGCGGGCTCCAGTGATGCTCGAGGAGCTCCGGCGTCATCTGGTAATTGCTGTCGGCGCCGACCGCCACGTTTACCGGCTCGCCGTTCACCAGCCGCACGAAATGACGATTCGCCGGATAGCCGGGATCGGCGAGCAGCACTTCGTCGCCCACGTCGACCAGCACGCCCATCGCGAGCAGCAGCGCGGCCGACGAGCCGGACGTGACGATCACGCGCTCCGGCGATACCGGCACGCCGTAGCGCGTGGCGTACCACCCGGCGATGGCGCTGCGCAGCTCCCTCGTGCCCAACGCCGACGTATAGAAGAGATCGCCGGTTTCGAGCGCGCGGATGCCGGCTGCGCACACCGGCCGCGGCGTCGGGAAATCCGGTTCGCCGATCTCCATGTGGACGATCGAGCGTCCCGCTGCTTCGAGCGTCTTCGCGCGCGCGAGCAGCTCCATGACGTGGAACGGCTCGATCAACTGCATGCGCTTGGCGAGAGGGAAAACCATTCGGGAAAGGAGGTTTCGGAGGAAAACCTCAGGTTTTCCTCTGAATCGTTCACCGGCCGCGGCGGGCCGCCGAATGGCGGCCCGAGCGGACGCGAGCGGCGCGATTATTTCGGCGTGATCCCCTTCTCCTTGAAGAACCGCAGCGCACCGGGGTGCCACGGCACCGGGGAGGCGCCGATCGTCTGGTTCTGCAGTGTCATGTTCGCCGATTCGCGATGCGCGAGCACGAGGTCCGGCTGCTTGTCGAAGAGCGTCTTCACGATGTCGTAGGCGATCTTCTCGTTCATCTTCTCGTTCACGTAGAGCACGCCCCAGACGTTCACGGTCGACGTGTCGCGCTCCTGGCCGCCATAGCTCTTGGCCGCGATCTTTCCGCGCGCGTAAATGGGGCCGTATTTCTTCGTCATGGCATCTACTGCATCGGCATGGTCCAGGAGCTTTATCTTGATCCCGGGCGTTGCGGAGATCTCGGTCACCGACGGGAGCGGAATGCCGGCGGCGTGCAGGAACGCGTCGATCTTGCGATCCTTGAGCGCATTCGCAGCCTCGGCGACTGAGAGCCGCTCGCGCACGATGTCTTTCGTCGCGTCGATGCCGTAGGCCTCGAGTATGCGGATCGCCATGACTTCGGTGCCGCTGCCGGGCGAGCCCGTCGAGACGCGCTTGCCTTTGAGGTCGCTCATCTTGTCGATACCGCGGCCCTCGGCCGTCACGACGTGCATGACCAGCGGATGCACCACCGCGAGCGTGCGCATCGGCACCTTCTCCTTGAACTTGCCGGTGCCGGTCATGCCTTCGTACGCGGTGTCGACCATCGAGAAGCTCAGGTCGCTGCGGCCCGCCGCCAGCAGCTTGATGTTGTCCACGCTGCCGCCGGTCACTTCGGCGGTCGCCGCCGCGCCGGGCAGCGACTTCGACAGCACGTTCGCCATCGCGCCGCCCATCGGATACCAGACGCCTCCCGTGCCTCCGGTCGTAATCGTGAGTTTCAGTTGCTGTGCGTGCGCCAAGCCGATGCAGGCGCAGCACGCGATCAATGTCAGCAGCAGGCGTTTCATGGCTTCCTCCTCCGTTTGGTTTCACCCGGCACCTCTCGAGGCGGCCGGGATTCCTAGATTATTTGACGACGTTCAACGACGCGAGAAATTTCTCGACTTCGGGTCTCCACGCCTCCGGATTACCGGTGAAGCTCGCGTGGCCGTCCGCCCTGAACGCGGGTAGCTGCACGAATTCGGCGACACCGCCGGCCGAACGGAACGTCTCGTGCCACGCGCGCGGATTGTCGCGGCCCCAGTAGCGGTCGTTTTCACTGTAGAGCCATGCGGCGGGGATCCTGGACGTCTTGCCGTACGCGCCGAAGAGGTTCCGCAGCACCGACTCCGAGCACGGACTGTCGGGTTTGCGCTCGGGATCGCCGCCCGAGCCGCCTGCGAAATTGATCGCACCGAGGATGCCTTTCGGGTTCTTGGACGCGAGCGCTACCGTGATGGCGCCGCCGAACGACTGGCCCACGAGCAGTCCGCGCGTGCCGTCGACGTACGGCTGCGCCTTCGCAAGCTCGATCACGGCGATCGTCTGCGCTACGCCCGCATCGAAAGCGCCACTGAAGTTGCGCCGCGCGCAGGGGCCGGAGTATTCGACGTCGGGTCCGCCGGTTACCCCGTAACCGACGCGCGTCGGCACGAACACCGCGAACCCTTGGGCGACGAAGTAGCGCGCATTGGCGGTATAGCGCGCGCGGCCCAGCTTCGCGCGCCGCTCGGCGGAGCCGGCGCGTCCGTGATTCAACACGAGGAACGGCGAGCTGCCGCGCTCGTCATCGCGCCAGATCGTCACGATGATCCTGTGCTGGTGCGTGCGGTGGTGGATATCGCGCACCTCGACCGGAAGCTGCACGACCTCTTCGAGGAGTCCCGACCATGCGCGTCCGCACGCCAGACAGGCCAGCGCAATGACGGCAATGAATCGCATGGCTATCGGGATTTTCTCGTGGCGGTCCTGGCGCCCAGCGGCAGCGCGGTCTTGTACTTTACCTGCTTCAGCGCGAAGCTCGATTTGATGCTCGCTACGCCCGAGATGCGCGCGAGGTAATCGACGATGAAGCGCTCCAGCGACTGCACGTCCGGCACCACGACCCGCAGCAGATAGTCGGCATCTCCCGTCATGAGGTAACACTCCATGACTTCCTCGCGCGCGAGCACTGACGATTCGAACGTGTCGAGCGCGTTGCGCATCTGCTTTTCCAGGCTGACCTGGATGAATACGCTCACCGTGAGACCGAGCTTCAGCGGATCGAGCAGCGTCACGTAGCGGCTGATGACGCCGCTTTGCTCGAGCGCGCGCACGCGATTGAGACACGGCGAGGGCGACAGGCTCACGGCCTTCGCGAGATCGACATTGGAGATCCGCGCCTCGTCCTGGAGCCGGCCGAGGATGCGCCAGTCGATCGGGTCGAGCGGTGTTTCCGGCATTTTAATTCTCAGGTGTGGCGGTAAACGGCATTAAATTTCGGTAGGACGCATGACGTCAAGGCGATTCGCAATGAAATTCGGCTCGACAGCGCTTAGCATTCCCACCGTAGGATGCGCTGACAGCGCACCGGCCGGTGCGTCACCGACGCACCGTACGCGCGAACACAGGAGCACACGCATGGCCGATCTGAGCGAGCTCTCCCCCTCCGCCTTCTGGCGCGTGCTGCAGCCGGATGCGGATCCGGTCGAAACGACCGAATGGATCGAAGCTTTCGACGCGATCGTCGAGCAGGAGGGACGCGAGCGCGCGACCTTCCTGCTGCGCAAGCTCCTCGACCGCGCGCGCGCCCGCCGCGTGCCGCTGCCCGCGGTGCTCAATACGCCGTACTGCAACACGATCTCGCTCGCCGAGCAGCCGCAATACCCCGGCAACCTCGAGATCGAGCAGCGGATCAGTGCCGTGGTGCGCTGGGACGCGCTGGCGATGGTGGTGCGCGCCAACCGCGAGCATCCCGAGCTCGGCGGTCATATCGCGACGTATGCCTCCATCGCCGATCTTTTCGAAGTCGGCTTCAACCATTTCTTTCGCGCGGGTGAGTCCGGCGACCTCGTTTATTTCCAGCCGCACGCGGCTCCGGGCGTCTATGCCCGCGCCTATCTGGAGGGCCGTCTTTCGGACGCACAGCTCTCGCGCTATCGCCGCGAAGTCGGCGGCGGCGGTCTGCCGTCGTACTGCCATCCGTACCTGATGCCGGATTTCTGGCAGTTTCCGAACGCCTCGATGGGGATCGGCCCGATCACCGCGATCTATCAGGCGCGCTTTCTGCGCTATCTCGAAAACCGCGGCATCGCACAGACCGCCGGGCGCAAAGTCTGGGCGTTCGTCGGCGACGGCGAAATGGACGAGCCCGAGTCGCTCGCGGGGCTGTCGGTCGCCGCGCGCGAAGGTCTCGATAACCTGATCTTCGTCGTGAACTGCAACCTCCAGCGCCTCGACGGCCCGGTGCGCGGCAACGGCTCGATCATCCAGGAGCTCGAGGGTTTGTTCGCGGGGGCGGGCTGGAACGTGATCAAGCTCCTCTGGGGCAGCGACTGGGACGCGCTGTTCGCCCGCGACGAGGACAACGCGATCATCCGGCGACTGCACGAAACCGTGGATGGCGAGTTCCAGAAATACGCCGCCACCGACGGGCGCTTCAATCGCGAGCACTTCTTCAACAAATATCCCGAGCTCCAGCAGCTCGTGGCGCATCTGTCCGACGACGACATCGACCGGCTGCGGCGCGGCGGGCACGATCCGGTGAAGATTTACGCCGCCTACCACGCGGCGGTGAATTACGTCGGGCGGCCGACCGTGATCCTGGCGCAGACGAAGAAGGGTCACGGCATGGGCCACTGGGCGCAGGGCCGCATGGGCGCGCATCAGGCGAAAAAGCTCGAGCACGAAGCGCTGATCGCATTCCGCGACCGGTTCGCGCTGCCGATATCCGACGATGACGTCCAGGTGCTGCGCTATTACAAACCGGCGGACGACAGCCCCGAGATGCGCTATCTGCGCGCGCGGCGGGACGCGCTCGGCGGCTACATGCCGTCGCGCAAGCAGTCGGCGCCGACGCTGCCGGTGCCGCCGTTACAGAGCTTCGCGCGGATCCTCGAGGGCTCGGGCGAGCGGGAGGAATCGACGACGATGGTGTTCGTGCGCATGCTCTCGCAGCTCCTGCGCGACGCGAACGTCGGAAAACGCATCGTTCCTATCGTCGCGGACGAGGCGCGCACGTTCGGCATGCAGTCGCTGTTCAGGCAGGTGGCGATCTATTCCTCGGTCGGACAGCTCTACGAGCCCGAGGACCGCGACGAGCTGCTGTACTACAAGGAAGCGCGTGACGGGCAGATCCTGGAAGAAGGCATCACCGAAGCGGGCGCGATGTCGTCGTGGATCGCCGCCGCGACGTCGTACAGCGCGCACGGCGTGCCGATGCTGCCCTTCTACGTCTTCTACTCGATCTTCGGCTTTCAACGCGTCGGCGATTTCATCTGGGCCGCGGCAGACTCGCGCGCGCGCGGCTTCCTGCTCGGCGCGACCGCGGGCCGCACCACGCTCTCCGGCGAGGGGCTGCAGCACCAGGACGGCTCGAGCCACCTCGTTGCGGCGACGATCCCGAGCTGCCGCGCCTACGATCCGTGCTACGGCTACGAGCTCGCGGTCATCGTGCGCGACGGCATGCGCCGCATGCTCGAGGCGCAGGAGGACGTCTTCTATTACGTCACGGTGATGAACGAGAACTACGCGCAGCCGGCGATACCGGCGGACGCGGAGATCGGGATTCTGCGGGGCATGCACCGGCTTGGTCATTCCGGCGCAGTCCGGGATCCGGCAAACAAATCCCGCGTCCAGCTCCTCGGCTCCGGCACGATCCTGCGCGAAGTGCTCGCCGCCGCGGAGATCCTCGAGCAGCGCTACGGCGTAGCCGCCGACGTCTGGAGCGTTACGAGTTACAGTGAATTGAGACGCGACGGCATGGCCGTCGAACGCTGGAATACGTTGAATCCGCTCGAGCCGCAGCGCACGAGCTATGTCGAAGAGTGTCTCTCGCGGACGACAGGGCCGGTGATCGCCGCGAGCGATTACGTGCGCGCCCTCCCCGATCTCATCCGCACGTGGGTGCCGCGGCGCTACGTCACGCTTGGCACCGACGGTTTCGGACGCAGCGACACGCGCGAGAACCTGCGGCGTTTCTTCGAAGTCGATCGCGGCGCGGTCGTCATCGCCGCGCTGAAAGCGTTGGCTGACGAGGAGCGCGTCGCCCCGTCCCGCGTTGCTGAGGCCATCCACCATTTCGGCGCGAGCCCGGCAGCACCGAATCCCTGGGATTGAGCACGGTCCGCGAGCCCGCCCGCATGCATCACGCGATCCGAATGTCGCGCGCTGTCGATTTGAAGCATGCCCGTTCGACTACGGAGCATGGCATCCAAACGATTGCGGCATGCGGAGCGCGGATCGTGCAGCGAAATCCCCGTGACGCCTCATGGCGATCCTCAGGAATCCTGCTGTAACACAACTGAAACAAACTACGCGCCGGTTGTTACCGTAAAGCGATATACCTGGCCCGCCGCAGCAGGTACGATTCGCTCCTCGCCGCGCACCTGCGCGGTTCCCCCTCCCAGCTGACCCGAGACTGCTTATGTCTGTCCGTCCTCTTTTTGCGCTCGCCATGTTCGTACTTGCCGCAGGCTGCGGCAAACCGGAAGCGCAACAGCATGCGAAAGGCGGCATGCCCCCGGCCCCGGTGACGGTGGTGACGGTCGAGACGAAAGAAGTGCCCGTCACCTACGAGTACACCGCGCAGACCGCGGGCTTTCGCGAAGTCGAAGTGCGCGCGCGGGTCACCGGCATTTTGCTCAAGCGCCATTACCGCGAAGGCGGGCCGGTGCGCCGCGGCGAGACGATGTTCACGATCGACCCCGCGCCTTTTCAGGTCGCCGTCGCGCGCGCGGAAGCCGATCTCGGCGTCGCCAACGCGCGCCTCGAGCAGGCGCGCCGCGACGTCGCGCGATTGAAACCCGTGCTCGAAGCGAAAGCGGTGAGCCAGAAAGAGCTCGACGATGCGATGTCCGCCGCGCGCATCGCCGAAGCCGAGACCCGCAGCGTTCAGGCGCGGCTCAACGAAGCGAAGCTGAACCTCTCGTATACGCGTGTCGAGGCGCCGATCGGCGGCGTGACGAGCCGCGCCGCGATCTCGGAAGGCACGCTCGTGTCCGGTCCGAACGTGCTCATGGCGACGGTCACGCAAACCGATCCCATGTACGTGATCCTCGGCATCCCCGACCGCGAGCACCTCGCGATGCGGCGCCACGTCGAGGAAGGACGGCTGAAGCTGCCGCCGGGCAATCGCTTCAAGGCGAGCTTGAAGCTCTCCGACGGCACCACGTACAAGCACAGCGGCACGCTCGATTTCACCGACGTGCGCGTGAACGCGCAGACCGGGACGAGCGAAGCGCGGGCCGAATTTTCGAACCGGGAGAACGTGCTGCGCGCCGGTGAGTTCGTGCGCGTGATGCTCGAGGGCGCGGTGCGCCCGGCCGCGATCGTCGTACCGCAGCGCGCGGTGCTCGAGGGGCCGAAGGACAAGTTCGTATACGTGGTGAACGGCGAGAGCAAGGTCGAGCCGCGCCCGGTACAGGTGGGCGAATGGGCGGGCGGCGACGGCTGGATCATCGAATCGGGACTCAAGCCCGGCGAGCGCGTCGTGCTCGACGGCGTGATGAAGATCGGTCCGGGCGCGCCGGTCCAGGTCGTCGATCCCTCCGCGATGCCGCAGGACGGCGCGAAGGGGCCGCCCGGTAAGGCGCCCGCGAGCAAGGGACCGGCGCCGGATAAAGCCGCGGCACCCGAGAAGGACAAGAAATGATCTCGCGGTTTTTCATCGACCGCCCGATCTTCGCGGCGGTGCTCTCGATCTTTATCGTGATCGCGGGTCTCGCGGCGATCCGCGTGCTGCCGATCGCGCAGTACCCGGAGATCGCGCCGCCGATCGTCACCGTGCGCGCGGTGTATCCGGGCGCTTCGGCTGAAGTCGTCGAGCAGACGGTCGCCGCGCCGCTCGAAGCGCAGATCACGGGCGTCGAGAACATGCTCTACATGAGCTCGACCTCGAGCTCTGCGGGCGTGGTCGAGATCCAGGTGACCTTCGACATCGGCTCGGACGTCGACACCGCGGCGCTCAACGTGAACAACCGCGTGAAGCAGGCCGAGCCGCGCCTGCCACAGGAAGTGCGCCGCCAGGGCGTGACGGTGGAGAAAAGCTCCTCGGCGTTCCTCCAGGTGGTCGCGTTCACTTCGCCCGACGATCGGCTGTCCGACATTCAGATCTCGAATTACGTGACGCTCAACGTGCTCGACGCGATGAAGCGCATCCCCGGTACGACGAACGTCCAGATCTTCGGCGCAAAGGACTACGCGATGCGCGTCTGGCTTCGGCCCGACCGCCTTGCTCAACTCAAGCTCACGAGCACCGACGTGATCCGCGCCATCAACGAGCAGAACGCGCAGTTCGCCGCGGGCAAGATCGGCCAGTCGCCGGCCGAGAACGGGCAGGAGCTCGTCTACACCATCACCACCAAGGGCCGGCTGACCGAGCCCGAGCAGTTCGAGAACATCGTCGTTCGGGCGAACGGCGACGGCTCGCTCCTGCGGCTGAAAGACGTCGCGCGCGTCGAGCTCGGCTCCAAGGACTACGAGTTCATGGGTCGCGTGAACGGCAAACCCGCGGTACTCATGGGGATTTTCCTGCAGCCGGGTGCGAACGCGCTGGAGACCGGCAAGCGCGTGCACAACGAGCTGGAGC
>Ga0196978_1000298_pt1 | contig 25749 bp, 18 predicted proteins | sample S3v_2013CmetaG_FD_155491 | JGI IMG/M metagenome (GOLD analysis project Ga0196978, IMG submission 155491) | Soil microbial communities from Anza Borrego desert, Southern California, United States - S3+v_20-13C | ecosystem: Environmental > Terrestrial > Soil > Desert | place: USA: California... | reverse complement strand
CGACCATGAACTCGAACCAGCCCGGCACGCCCACGGCCTGAACGGCCCGCGCGGCGCGCAAGTCCCAGCCGAAGTAGGCGTAGCGGTAGGCGAGCAGGGCGAGCACGGCGTAGGCCGCGAGCCCCGCGAAGTAGAACGTCTCGGCCCGCAGCAGCCGGCGCGCCGCGACCCTCCGCCGCAAAGCCGCCGGCGGCGACTCGACCGGGCGCGGCGTCGAATTGACCTCGTCCTGACTCATCTCTAAACCCGCGGCCGCCCGGCGGCGGGCCGGAGCCCGGTGGCTTGCCGTTAACAAGCCTCGGGCCTCAAGCCTCCGGCCTCCCTCACGGTCGGGCTTCCGCCCCTGAGACTGGTATAATCATCACGGTTGCTCCCGAAAATAAATGAGGCGAAGCGCGCGCGGCAAGCCGCGGCGGGCGAGGGGGGAGTTTGCTGAGAGTCGAATACCGCGAAGGGCTGTATCTGCCCGACCTCGATCTGTGGTTCGACGCCGCCGGCCCGCGCGACCGCTGCGTCATCTCGCACGCGCACTCCGACCACATCGCCGAGCACCGCGCCATCGTGGCCACGCCCGAGACGGCGCGCATCTTCCGCCACCGCCGCGGCGAGGCCGAGGTCGAGACCCTGCCTTACGGCGCGCGCCGCGACTACGGCCGCTACGCGCTGACGATGTTCCCGGCCGGCCACTGCCTCGGCTCCGCGCAAATCCTCGTCGAGGCCGACGGCGAACGTCTCGTCTACACGGGCGACGTGAAGCTGCGGCCCAACGTCTCGTGCGAGCAGGCGGTCGTCGTGCCCTGCGACACGCTGGTGATGGAGTCCACCTTCGGCGACCCGCAGTACCGCTTCCCGCCCGACGTGGCGACCTTCGACCGCCTCTACGCCGCCTGCGACCGCGCGCTCTCGGACGACCGCGTCCCCGTCGTCTTAGCCTACGCGCTCGGCAAGAGTCAGGAGGCTCTGGAGCTCCTGCTGCGGCGCGGCTACATCGTCGCGCTGCACGGCTCGGTCTGGAACGTGACGGAGATTTACCGCGAGCTGGGCGTGCGCTTCTCCGGCCCCTACGAGCGCTACGAGCGCGACCGCCTGCGCGGCCGCGTGCTCATCGCCCCGCCCGGCTGCCGCCGCCAGCCGATGGTCACCAACATCGCCCGCCGCACCACCATCATGCTCACGGGCTGGGCCGCGGGCAGAAGCGCCCCCTACATGTACCGCGACGTAGACCTCGTCCTCCCGCTCTCCGACCACGCCGACTTCGACGACCTCGTCCGCCTCGCCCGCGAGTCCGGCGCGCGGAGGATCGTCACCATGCACGGCCCGCGCAAGTTCGCCGCGCTCCTGCGCGACCTCGGCCTCGACGCCGAACACCTCGCCCAGCACCCCGGCGCGCAGAAGACCAAAACCGCCGCGACCAAAAAAGCCGCGACGGCCGTCGAGCAAAAACTCTTCGACTAAAAGCCCAGAGCCCCGCGCTTTGAACTCTCTACTGCTTGAACTTCTCCTCGCAGATCATCTCGACGGCGCGCTCAAGGTTCTCGTCGAGGCCGGTGAGGCATTTGATGATGCGCGTGGGGAGGCGGAGGTTGACGACCTGATACTCCTCGGTGACGGTCTTCGGGTCGGCGAGGGCGCGGCGCAGGGCGCCGATGATCTCGCGGTAGTCGGCCGGCTTGGTGAAGTAGTCCTGCACGCCGAGGCGCTCGCACTGGCGGCGCGTCTCGTCGTTGGTCTCGCCGGTGACGATGACGACGGGGACGTTGGTGTTCAGCCCGCGCAGGGCCTGCAAGGTCTGGAGGCCGTGCATCTCGGGCAGCGTCATGTCGAGCAGGACGGCGTCGGCCCCCCGATCCTCGAAGAGCGCCACGCCCTCCTCGCCCGTGTAAGCCTTCGTCACGCGGAAGCCGCCCTCCGACAGCGCGCTCTCGTAGAGCGCGGCCAAATCTTCCTGATCCTCGATCACCAGAACTCTTTGCTCGCCCATCAGTGCCCCCTCGAAGGATTTTCGATTTCAGGTTGTCGACGCGCGGCCGGCGCGGCCCCGGCGGAAACAAAGTTTTGCTTTTTGCGGCCCGCGCCCTTATCCTTTGCGGGCAATCGCAAATCAACAAACTAAAATCAAAAATCACTGAATCTTTGCGGCTCAGTATAGCAGAAGCCTCCCATGACACCGGCCATCGCCATCGTCCTCGTGCTGCTCCTCGTCGCCGTCGTGCTCTTCGCGACCGAGAGGATTCCTATCGACGTGGTGACGATCATGCTCGTCATCGGGCTGGTGCTGACGAGGACTCTGACGGCGGCCGAGGCGTTCGCCGGCTTCGGCAACGACATCGTCATCACCATCGGCGGCCTCTTCATCCTGACCGGGGGCTTGGTCAAGACCGGCGTCGTCGACCTCGTCGGCCGCCGCCTGCACCGCATCGCCGGCGGCAACGAGTTCAAGCTCACCGCGCTCATCATGTTCACGGCCGCGGCCTGCGCCTCGGTGATGAAGAACACGACGACGACGGCGATGTTCGTCCCCGTCGTCTTAGGCATCGCGCAGCGGGCGCGCGTGCAGCCGTCGAAGCTCCTCATGCCTCTGGCCTTCGGGGCCATCCTCGGCGGCACCTGCACGCTCATCGGCACCTCGACGAACCTCGCGGTCTCGGGCGCGCTGGCGCGCCTCGGCCAGAGTCAGGAGGTGGTGGCGCGCGCGGGCGGCGAGGCGGGCCTGCTCGCGCCGTTCTCGATGTTCGAGCTGACGCCGGTCGGCATCGCCATCGTCGCCGCCGGGATGCTCTACATGCTGCTCGTCGGGCTGCGCCTGCTGCCCGCGCGCGGCGAGGCCGGCAGCCTCATGGAGCAGTACCGGATGCGCGAGTACGTCTCCGAGGTGCTCGTGCTGCCGGACTCGCCGCTCGTCGGCCGGACGCTGGCCGAGGGGAACCTCTCGGAGATGCTCGACCTCACCGTCATCGGCATCATCCGCGGCAAGCAGGGGCGCATCGCGCCCCGCGGCGACGAGGTCATCCACGCCGAAGACCTCCTGCTCGTGCAGGGGCGGATGGAGGACATCCTGCGCGTCAAGCAGGAGGCCGGCATCGAGATCAAGGCCGACTTCGAGCTCAAGCGCGACGACCTCGAAACCGGCGACATCGAGCTGTTCGAGGTGCTCATCCTGCGCGGCTCGGAGTTCAACGGCCGCTCCTTGCGCAGCCTCGACTTCCGCGACCGCTACGACCTGACGGTGCTCGCCATCAACCGCCACGGCATGGCCCTGCTGACCAAGCTCTCGACCGTCATCCTCCGCTTCGGCGACGTGCTGCTCGTGCAGGGGCGCAAGGAGGTGGTCGAGCGGCTGGCGACCGAGGGGCAGGTGCTCCTGCTCGACGAGGGCTTGGAGAACCGCGAGCGCGTCAACAAGAGGGTCTGGGCGCTGGCCGCCTTCGCCCTCTTCCTGCTGCTCTCGATGTCGAAGTATTTCTCGCCCGTCGAGATCCCGCTCTCGGTCGCCGTGCTCCTCGGCGTGCTCACGCTGCTGGCCTCGCGCGCCGTGCTCGTGCAGGAGATTTACGACTTCATAGACTTCCGCCTGCTCGTCCTCATCGCCGGCATGATCAGCTTCGGCACGGCGATGGAGAAGACGCACGCCGACCAGTACCTCGCCGACCTCATCGTCAACAACTTCCAGCAGTACGGCGGCCTCGCCGTCCTCGCCGGCTTCTTCGCGCTGACGGTGGCGCTGACGCAGCCGATGTCGAATCAGGCGGCGGCCCTCGTCGTCCTCCCCATCGCCGTCAAGACGGCGCTGGCGCTGGGCCTCAACCCGCGCTCGTTCGCCGTCGCCGTCACCTACGCCGCCTCGTGCTCGTTCCTCACGCCTCTGGAGCCGGCCTGCGTGCTCATCTACACGCCCGGCCGCTACCGCTTCCTCGACTTCGTCAAGGTCGGCTCGATCCTCACGCTCGCCGTCTTCGCCATCGTCATCCTGCTCGTCCCCGTCTTCTGGCCGCTGTGAGGGGGCGGGAGATTGCGGTTCGGTTCTATTTCGGGGGCGGGCGCCGGGGCGCGGCCGTTTGCCTTGCGCTCGCTTTGCCTTTTGCGGCCCACATTCATATAATGCGCGGGCCGTCCGGGCGGGTCGCGGGTTCGAAGGGTTTGAGCCGCCTCGGGGGCGTTTCCGCAGCTTCCGCTAAAATAAACGAAAAGTGATGACCGGACTCAACAGTTGGAGGCAGCGGCGGCGTGTCGATGCGCGACGCCCGGCCCCCTTGCGCACGCTCGCCGCCGGGCTGGTGCAGCTGGCCCGCGCCGCCTTCGCCGAGCCTTACCAGCTCGCCGTCGAGCGCCACGACATCCGTCTGGCGCGCCTCCCGCGCGGGCTGGACGGGCTGAAGGTCGTCCACCTCTCCGACATCCACCACAGCCCTTTCACGGGCCGCGAGCAGGTCGAGCGCGCCGTCGGGGTCGCCAACTCGCTCCAGCCCGACATCGTCGCCCTGACCGGCGACTACGTCTCGCACGAGCGCGAGTTCATCCAGCCCTGCGCCGAAATCCTCGGCCGCCTGCGCGCGCGCCGCGGCGTCTACGCCGTCCTCGGCAACCACGACAACTGGGTGGACGCCGAACTCATCACCGACTGCTTCCGCCTCGCCGGCATACAGGTCTTGAACAACGAGGGGATGCGCTTCGAGGATCGGGGGGCCTCGTTCTGGCTGGCCGGCGTCAACGACACGATGGTCGGGCTGGAGGATTTGCCGCTCGCGCTGGCCGGCTCGCGCGCCGACGAGATGAAGCTGCTTCTGGCGCACAACCCCGTCATCCTGCGCCGCGCCGCGCGCGCCGGCGTAGACCTCGTGCTCTCGGGCCACACGCACGGCGGCCAAGTCGCTTGGCGCTCGGAGCGCTCGGCCTCGGGCCGCGTCCGCCGGCGCATCCTGCGCGGCCTCGCCCGCCGCGGCGGGACGCAGATTTACGTCACGCGCGGCCTCGGCACCGTCGTCCTGCCCGTCCGCTACGGCTGCCTCCCCGAAGTCTCGCTGCTCACGCTCCGCGCCGCGGGGTAGTTCAAAGTTCAAAGTCCAAGGTTCAAAGTTAGGGGCCTGCTTTTTGACTTTGGACCTTGAACCTTGGACTTTGAACTTTTTGTATGGCTTCCAAAGTCGTCACGCTGCCGAACGCGCTGACCGTCGTCCGCATGGTGCTGATCCCGGTCTTCGTCGGGGCGCTCTACTACCAGCGCTTCGGCTGGGCGCTGGCCATCTTCGTGCTGGCCGGGGCCACCGACGGCCTTGACGGCCTCTTCGCCCGCCGCTTCAACCAGTACTCCCCGCTCGGCCAAATCCTCGACCCCATCGCCGACAAACTCCTGCTCGTGACCTCCTTCGTCACGCTCTCGATGCCCTCGATCATGGAGCCCTCGGCGCTCGTCCAGCCCCACCCGCGCCACCTCCCCGTGCCCTTCTGGGTGACGGCCGCCGTCATCAGCCGCGACATCTTCATCGTCGTCGGCGCGGCCGCCATCAACGTCGTCACCGGCTTCCGGCGCTTCCGCCCCTCTTGGCTCGGCAAGGCCAACACGGCCGTGCAGATCGCGGCCGTCGTCCTCGTCCTCGTCGCCGCCAACTTCCCGCCCCTGCGCGGCTACCTCCCCACCGTCTACACCACCGTCTTCGCCTTCGCCCTCATCTCCGGCGCGCACTACGTCTTCTGGGCCAACAAGCTCATCGGCGAAGACCGCCAGCAGCGCGAGGCGGCCAACCGGCCCGGTTAAGTTACTGCGAATTAAGAGATTAGCCGCGGGCAACCGGGCGCGGGCGGGCTGCTACTAAAAGTTGACAAGAACGGACTCAGGTATTATATTAACGTCACGTTCAAGTCGCCGGCCCCGCCCGCGGGCGAGATTTTCGCGGGGCGGGGGCGGCCGGAGCGGGCAACGAACCGCGGCGTCGGGCGGCTCGGTCGGAGGGCCGCCGCGCCCATTAAATTCTGGAGAAGAGAGAAGCGATGAGCAAGATTATCGGCATTGACTTAGGGACGACGAACTCCGTCGTCGCCGTCATGGAGGGCGGCGAGCCGACGGTGATTACCAACTCGGAAGGCGGCCGGACGACGCCTTCGGTCGTTGCCTTCGCGAAGGACGGGAACCGCCTCGTCGGCCAAGTCGCCAAGCGGCAGGCCGTGACCAACCCGGAAAACACCGTCTACTCGATCAAGCGCTTCATGGGCCGGCGCTTCGACGAGGTCTCGGAGGAGAAGAAGCAGGTGCCCTACGGCGTGAAGTCGGCCGGCAACGACGTGCGCATCGAGGCGGGCGGCAAGGACTGGTCGCCGCCCGAGATTTCGGCGATGGTGCTCCAGAAGCTGAAGCAGGCGGCCGAAGACTACCTCGGGCAGAAGGTCGAAAAGGCGGTCATCACCGTCCCGGCCTACTTCAACGACTCGCAGCGGCAGGCCACCAAAGACGCCGGCCGCATCGCCGGCCTCGAAGTGATGCGCATCGTCAACGAGCCGACGGCCGCGGCGCTGGCCTACGGCCTCGACAAGAAGAAGGACGAGACCATCGCGGTCTTCGACTTCGGCGGCGGCACCTTCGACATCTCCATCCTCGAAGTCGGCGAGGGCGTCGTCGAGGTCAAGTCGACGAACGGCGACACGCACCTCGGCGGCGACGACATCGACGAGGCGCTCATCAAGTGGATCATCGAGGAGTTCAGGAAGGATCAGGGCATCGACCTCTCCGGCGACAAGATGGCCCTCCAGCGCCTCAAGGAGGCGGCCGAGAAGGCCAAGATCGAACTCTCCTCGACGATGGAGACCGAGATCAACCTGCCCTTCATCACGGCCGACGCCTCGGGGCCCAAGCACCTCGTGATGAAGCTCACGCGGTCGCGCTTCGAGCAGCTGATCGACCCCATCCTCAAGCGCCTGATGCCGCCCGTCGAGCAGGCCATCAAGGACGCGGGCGTCGACGCCAACAAGATTGACGAGGTCGTCCTCGTCGGCGGCTCGACCCGCATCCCGAAGGTGCAGGAGATCGTCAAGGGCTTCTTCGGCAAGGAGCCGAACAAGTCGGTCAACCCGGACGAGGTCGTCGCCGTGGGCGCGGCCGTGCAGGCCGGCGTGCTCTCGGGCGAGAAGACGGACATCCTGCTGCTCGACGTGACGCCGCTCTCTCTGGGCATCGAGACGCTGGGCGGGGTCAACACGATCCTCATCCCGCGCAACACGACCATCCCGACGCGCAAGTCGGAAATCTTCTCGACCGCCTCGGACAACCAGACGAGCGTCGAGGTGCACGTCCTGCAGGGCGAGCGGCCGATGGCCTCGGACAACCGGACGCTCGGCAAGTTCCACCTCGTCGGCATCCCGCCGGCGCCGCGCGGCATGCCGCAGGTCGAGGTGACGTTCGACATCGACGCCAACGGCATCGTCAACGTCTCGGCCAAGGACATGGGCACGGGGCGCGAGCAGAAGATCACGATCACGGCCTCGTCGGGCCTCTCGAAGGACGAGATCGACAAGATGATGCGTGACGCCGAGTCGCACTCGGCCGAGGACGCGCGCAAGCGCGAAGAGGTCGAGGCGCGCAACCGGCTCGACGGCCTCGTCTTCCAGATCGAGAAGACCTTCGGCGAGAACAAGGAGAAGCTCGACGGCGCGACCGTCTCGCAGGTCGAGACGGCGGTGGCCGACGCCAAGAAGGCGCTCGAAGAGGGCGGCACCGACCGCCTCAACAACGCCTTCACGAACCTACAAACCGCCTCGCACAAGCTGGCCGAGTCGCTCTATCAGGGGCAGGCTCAGGGCGGCGGCGGCGGCGAGCAGGCTTCGGCGGCGGGCGCGGCCTCGGGCGCGGCCGGCGGCGGCCAGAGCGCGGGCGGTGAGGACAACGTCATCGACGCCGAGTACGTGGACGTGGACGAGAACAAGTAAAAGCCGTCAATCGTGGATCGTGAATCGTAAACGGAGGTTGACGGCGGCCGGGGCTTGGGCGACGAAGTTCAAGCCCCGGCCGCCCCTCGGCCGCGATTCACGGTTTACGATTCACGATTCACGACGAAATGGCTAAAGAAGATTTCTATCAGGTTCTGGGCGTCAAGCGCGACGCGAAGCCGGACGAGATCAAGAAGGCTTACAGGCGGCTGGCGCGCAAGCACCACCCGGACGTGAACCCGGGCGACAAGGCGGCCGAGGAGCGCTTCAAGAAGATCACCGAGGCGCACGACGTGCTCTCCGACCCGAAGAAGCGCGCCGTCTACGACCGCTTCGGCCAGTACAGCGACAACCTCGCCGACATGGCCGCGAAGGGCCACGCGCCGGGCGGGGCGGGGCCGCGCGCGGGCGGCGCGCCCTTCGACTTCACGGGCTTCGACTGGGGGCCGGCCGGCGCGCCCGGCTCCGCTTCCGCGGGCGGCGGCTCGTCCTCCTTCCGCGACCTCTTCGCCGAGCTGTTCGGCGGCGGCAAGGGCGAGAAGGAGCCGCCCCGGCCGATGCCGCAGAAGGGCGCGGACATCGAGATGCCGCTCGCCCTCTCGTTCGAGGAGGCGGTCAAAGGGCTGACGACCAACATCACGGTCAACCGCTCCGAGCAGTGCTCGCGCTGCAACGGCGCGGGCGACGCGGGCGGGCCGCTCGTCGTCTGCCCGACCTGCCACGGCTCGGGGCAGGTGCAGCGCGCGGGCGGTCGCCTCAGGTTCCAGCAGGAGTGCCCGGACTGCGGCGGGGCGGGCAAGCGCCGCAGCCCCTGCGCGCTCTGCAACGGCAAGGGCACGGTGCCGAAGACCGAGCAGGTGAAGGTGAGAATCCCGGCGGGCGTGGACACGGGCTCGCGCGTGCGCGTGCCGGGCAAGGGCGAGGGCGGGCGGATGGGCGCGCCGGCCGGCGACCTCTACATCATCACCAACGTCGGCAAGCACCCGCACTTCACGCGCAAGGGCGACAACATCTACGTGACCGTGCCGATCACGGTCTCGGAGGCGGCGCTCGGCGCGAGGATCGAGGTGCCGACGGTCGAGGGCAAGGCGCAACTGCGCATCCCCCCTTCGACGCAGTCGGGCCAGCGCTTCCGCCTGCGCGAGCGCGGCATCCCCAGCCTCCGCAACCCGCAGGCCCGCGGCGACCAGTTCGTCGAGGTGCAGGTCACGCTCCCGAAGGTCATCTCGGAGGAGACCAAAGAACTCCTCAAGCGCTACGCGCAGCTCAACCCCGAGAACCCGCGCGTGGCGATGGGGCTGGAATAAGAGGAGTAGACGGTAGCCGGTAGGCAGCGGGCGCCGCGGGCGCCGACGCCGACTCGCCGGCGGTTCGAGAGCGAAGGTTTTTTCTGCCGACTACCGACTACCGTCTGCCGTCTACTATTTTATGAAGCGTCGTAAAGGCGGGACGTACACGATCAGCGCCGTGGCGGCGCAGTATGAGATTCACCCGCAGACCCTGCGGCTCTACGAGCGCGAGGGGCTTTTGAAGCCGTCGCGGTCGGAGGGGAACACGCGCCTCTACACGGACGAAGACTTGGCGCGGCTCGAAGTGATTCTCTCTTTGACGCGCGACCTCGGCGTGAATCTGGCGGGCGTCGAGATCATCCTCAACATGCGCGAGAAGATGGACGCCATGCAGCGCGAGTTCGAGCGCTTCTTCTCGTTCCTCCAGTCGCACGCCGACGACTTCTCGTACCTGACCGAGCCGCCGCCGCCCGAGGCCGGCGCGCTCGTCCCGGCCTCGCGCGCCGCCGCCCTGCGTCGCCGCGGGGGGCGCGAACACTGAACAAGGGTGCCGGGCGTCGGGAAAGACAAGTTGCTTTCGCCAATCACCTGCACCCGACACCTGTCTTTAAAAGGGGAGAGGGGCGCGACCACGGGCAGTTAGTCGCGCCCCTTTTTTCGTTGGGCGGGTTCGTGAGGGGGGGTGAGGGCCTTTTCCTCCTCTCCCGGCGCGGGCGGTGAAGGGAACCGCCTTTTGCCGGTGCCGCTCTTCTGCGGCCTCACCCATATACGCGGGCCCGCGCGCGCCGAACCACCACGCCCCCGAAAATTTTTTTCCGGCGCGCGGGGCCGCGCCCGCCTCCGGCCCGCTCTGATGTTACAATGCGCCCGCGCACCCGCCGGGCGTCCCGCTTCGGCCGGGCGGGGCCGGACAAAAGGAGTCGGATGCCTACCGCCGAGCCGCAACGGCTGACCCAACTGCTCGTCGCATGGAGCGACGGCGACCAGCAGGCGCTCAACGAACTTTTCCCGCTCGTCTACGACGAACTCCGCCAGCTCGCGCGCCGCCACATGCGGCGGGAGCGGCGCGGGCACACGCTGCGCACCACGGCGCTCGTCAACGACGCCTACCTGCGGCTCGTCGACCAGCGGCAGGTGCGCTGGCAGAACCGCGCCCACTTCTTCGCCATCGCCGCGCAGATGATGCGCCGCATCCTCGTCGATCACGCCCGCGCCAAGCACTACGAGAAGCGCGGCGGCGGGGCCGCCCACGTCCCGCTCGAAGAGGCGGCCGTCGTCGCCGAGGGCAAGGCGGGCGAGATTCTCGCGCTCGACGAGGCGCTCAAGTCTTTGGCCGAGATCGACCCGCGCCGCGCCCGCGTCGTCGAGCTGCGCTACTTCGGCGGCCTCTCGAACGAGGAGATCGCCGAGGTCTTGAAGGTCTCGACCAACACCGTCACCCGCGACTGGAACATGGCGCGCGCGTGGCTCTACCACGAGCTGAGCGGCGGGGGCGGCGACACCCCCGACGAGCCGGACGCCGGCTGAAGGGCGCGCGGCCCCGGCGGCGTGCGGCCCCGGACAGTCGCGTGGTCTATAATCGCCCGGCGGCGGACGCGAAGTCGCGGCGGGCGTCACGCCCGGGCCGCCCCCGGCCGCCTAATTCCCGACGCGCGGTGAGCAGATGAACGCCGAACGCTGGCGCAGGATCAGCATCCTCTTCAGGCACGCGCTGGAGCGCGACTCGGCCGAGCGCTCGGCGTTCCTCGCCGAGGCGTGCCCGGAGGACGAGGGGCTGCGCGTGGCGGTCGAGTCGCTCCTCGCCTCGCACGATCAGGCGGCGCGTGGCCGGTTCATCGAGTCCGGCCCGCTGCGCGCCGTCTCGGGGCCGGAGACGGCCGAGATGCGGGCCGCCGACGAGGCCGAGGCCGAGGTCATGCCGACCGACACGCAGCTCGGCCCCTACCGCATCCTCGACAAACTCGGCGCGGGCGGGATGGGCGCCGTCTACCTCGCGCGCGACACGCGGCTCGGCCGCCGCGTCGCCCTCAAAGTCCTGCCCGCGCACCTCGCGCGCGACGAGGAGTTCGTCCGCCGCTTCGAACAGGAGGCCCGCGCCGCCTCGGCCCTGAACCACCCGAACATCCTCACCGTCCACGAGATCGGCGAGGCCGAGGGCCGCCGCTTCATCGCCACCGAGTACGTCGAGGGGCTGACGCTGCGCGCGGCGCTGGCGGCCGGCCGCGTGGACGTGCCGACGGCGCTCGACGTCTGCGCGCAGGTGGCCGGCGCGCTCGCCAAGGCGCACACGCACGGCATCGTCCACCGCGACGTGAAGCCGGAGAACGTCATGGTGGACGAGGAGGGGCACGTCAAAATCCTCGACTTCGGCATCGCCAAGCAGTTCGCGCCCGGCCCCGCCCACGACACCGGCGCGCACACGCCGGGGCAGATCGACACGGCCTCGGGCGTCGTCCTCGGAACCTCGACCTACATGTCGCCCGAGCAGTTGCGCGGGCAGGTGCTCGACGGGCGCGCCGACGTTTGGGGCCTCGGCGTCGTCCTCTACGAGCTGGTCGCCGGCCGCGTCCCCTTCGACGCGCCGACCTACGGCGACCTCGTCGTCTCCATCCTTCAGGAAGAGCCGCCGCCGCTGGCGCGCTCCGCGCCCGACGCGCCGCCCGAGCTCGACGCCATCCTGCGCCGCGCGCTCGCCAAGAAGCGCGGCGACCGCTACCAGTCGGCGAAGGACTTGCAGAACGACCTGCGGCGGCTGCGCCGACGCTACGACGACGCGCGCGACTCCGTCCACGCGCCGCCGCCGCTGGCCGCCCCGCCGCGCCCCTCCGGCGCGCAGCAGCAGCACACGACCGTCACCACGGGGCCGCGCGTGACCACCGAGCAGCGCAAGCAGGTGACCGTCCTCTTCGCCGACCTGACGGGGCTGACGGCGCTCGCGGCCGGCCGCGACGCCGAGGAGCTGAGCGAGCTGACGAAGGAGCTTCTGGGGGTCGTTGACGAAGTCGTGGGCGAGCACGCCGGGGCCGTCGAGAAGCACGTCGGCGACACGGTGGTGGCGCTGTGGGGCGCGCGCGAGGCGCACGAGGACGACCCCGAGAGGGCCGTCCGCGCGGCCCTCGCCGTGCAGGAGGCGGTCGGCGAGTTCGTCGCCCGGCACGCGCCGCCGGGCGCCGTCCCCGCAGAGACTTCGCGCCCGTGGGTGCGGGCCGGCGTGAGCACGGGGCTGGTGCTCGTCGGCGACGCGGGGCCGGCCGGCGAGTTCACGGCCACGGGCGAGGCCGTGCGCCTCGCCGCGCGCCTCCAGCAGTCGGCCCCGCCCGGCGGCGTCCTCATCTCGCACGACACCTACCGCCACGTCCGCGGCGTCTTCAACGTGCAGCCGCCCGAGTCGCTCGCCTTCGAGGGGCGGCCCGAAGCCGTCGAGGTCTACCGCGTGATGAGCGCCAAGCCGCGCGCCTTCCGCGTGCGGACGCGCGGCGTCGAGGGCGTCGAGACGCGGATGGTCGGCCGGCAGGGCGAGCTGCGCCACCTGATGGACGCGCTCGAAACCGCCTCGGAAGACCGCGAGCTTCAGATCGTCACCGTCTTCGGCGACGCCGGCCTCGGGAAGTCGCGCCTGCTCTACGAGTTCAGCAACTGGCAGGAGCTCCTGCCGGAGATGTGGTACGTCTTCAACGGGCGCGCGGGCGAGACGACGCAGGGGCTGCCTTACGCGCTCGTGCGCGACGTGTTCTCCTTCCGCTTCCAGATTCAGGACAGCGACTCGCAGGAGGTGGCGCGCGAGAAGCTGGAGCGCGGCCTCGTCGCGATGAGCGGCCCGCAGACGCCCGCCGACGCCGAGACGGCGCAGATGCGCGCGCACTTCATCGGCCAGCTCATCGGCTTTGACTTCTCCGAGAGCAAGCACCTGACGGGCGTCATGGACGACGTGCGCCAACTGCGCGACCGCGCCTTCCGCTACGCCGCCGAGTTCTTCGCCGACGCCTCGCGCCGCCACCCGATCCTCCTCTACCTCGACGACATCCACTGGGCCGACGACGGCTCGCTCGACTTCGTGGACTACCTCGCGCGCCACTGCGCCTCGGTGCCGATGTTCGTGCTCTGCCTCGCGCGGCCCGCGCTGCTCGAACGCCGCCCGGCGTGGGGCGAGGGGCAGGAGCGCCACACGCGGCTGACGCTGCGGCCGCTGACGAAGAAGGAGAGCCGGCAACTGTTCGAGGAGATTCTGCGGCAGGCGCGCGACGTGCCGCCGAACCTGCGCGAGATGGTCGTCGGCGGGGCCGAGGGCAACCCGTTCTACGTCGAGGAGCTCATCAAGATGCTCATCGACCAGCGCGTCATCGTCCCCGGCGCGGAGGTCTGGAGCGTGGACTCGACCCGCCTCGTCGAGGTGCAGGTGCCGCCGACCCTGACCGGCGTGCTTCAGGCGCGCCTCGACAAGCTCAGCCCGGCCGAGAAGACCGCCCTCCAGCGCGCCTCCGTGGTCGGCCGCGTCTTCTGGGACGGCGCGGTCGCGCACCTCGGCGCGAAGCTGACGGGGGCGATCCGGCGCGAGACGAAGGTCGAGACGGGCGGCGGCGCGTTCGCCGAGGCCACCGGCGGCGCGGTCGCCGGCGTGCTCGAACGGCTCCGCCGCAAGGAGCTGACCTACCGGCGCGAGGCGTCGAGCTTCGCGGGCGCGCGCGAGTACACCTTCAAGCACGCGCTGCTGCGCGACGTGACCTACGAGAGCGTGCTGCGGCGCGAGCGGCGCGAGTACCACCGGCGGGCCGCCGAGTGGCTCGCGCGCCAGAGCGGGGGCCGGGCCGGCGAGTTCGCCGGCCTCGTGGCCGAGCACTACGAGCGCGCCGGCGAGACGGCCGAGGCGGCCGAGTGGTACGGCCGCGCCGGCCGGCAGGCCCGCGAGACTTACGCGCCCGAGGCGGCCATCAACTTCTACCGCAAGGCCATCGAGTTCGCCACGACCCCGCCGAAGCCCGCGGCGGGCGCGCGCGCCGTCGCGCCGGCCGCCGAGGCGGGCGCGGCGGGCGAGGGCGTGCGGGCGCGGCTCGTCGAGTGGCACGAGGGCTTGGGCGAAACTTTGCGCGTGCAGTCGCGCCCGGCCGAGGCGGTCGCCGCCTTCAGGGCGATGCGCGAGGCGGCCGAGGGCTTGGGCGACCGCGTCGCCGAGGCGCGGGCGTGGAACGGGCTGGCGCTCGTCGAGGCGGCGCGCGGCGACAACCGCGCGATGCTTGAGAGCACGCGGCGGGCGGCCGAGCTGGCCGAGTCGGCCGGCGAAGGCGCGGCCGCGCGGCGCGTGCTGGCGCGCGCCCTCAACCTTCAGAGTCAGGCCCTGACGCGCCTCGGCGACGCGCGCTCCGCCATGCTGCTCGGCGATCAGGCGCTCGCCCTAGCCACCGGCCTCGGCGAAGAGGGGCGGCACGAGCGGGCCGACTCTTTGAAGTCTCTGGGCATGGCCTACCACGCGCTCGCGCGCTTCGAGCAGGCCGAGCAGTGCAAGGAGCAGGCCCTCGCCCTCTACCGCGAGCTGGGCGACCGCGTGCTGGTCGGCAACATGCTCAACAGCCTCGGCGAGACGGCGCGCGCGCGCGGCGACTTCGCGCGGGCCTTCGAGCGCTACCGCGAGGCGCTCGCCGTGGCGCGCGAGATCGGCAACCGCCCCGGCGAGATGTTCTACCTCGGCAACCTCGGCGCGGCCCGCCTCGGCATGGGCGACTTCGCCGGGGCCGAGATAGACCTGCGGCAGTCGATCACTCTGGCCGAGGCGGCCGGCTACAACGGCGTCTCGGAGAACTACCGCTTCTTGGCCGAGGCGCTGCTCGGGCAGGGCAAGCACGGCGAGGCGCTCGACGCGGCCCGCCGCGCGCTGGCCCTCGGGCGCGAGTTCGAGAATCAGGAGCACCTCGGTCAGGCGTGGCGCGTGCTCGGCCTCGTCGCGGCGAGCACCAGCAAGCCGGTCGGCCTCGGCGACGCCGCCTACGACGCCCCGGCCTGCTTCGCCGAGAGCATCAGCGTCTTCTCGCGCATCCCGCTGGAGGCCGAGAGCGCGCGCACCCTGCGCGACTGGGCGCGCTACGAGTCCGAGCAGGGCGACGCGGCCGACGGCCGCAAGATGCTCCAGAAGGCCCGCGACACCTTCCGCCGCCTCGGCATGACCTCCGAGGCCGAGCGCGTGCCGGAAGAGTAAACGTCAGCAGCGCGCCCGCCGGAGCCTCAGTCACGCCCCATCAGACCCTAAGCGCGGCCGCTCACGTCGTAGGACGCCGGGAGTAGAATCTGCGACGGCGAGCGTAAGGCGTAGGACGGCGCGCTGATAATCTAAGCGCGCCGCCCTACGCCTTACGCACCCCGCCTGACGTTCTACGCCCGCCGTCTTACGCCTCTAACTGAATCGCTAATCAAAAATCTAAAACCGAAAACGCCTTCACGCCACCGCCGTGGCCTCGATCTCGACGAGCAGCTCGGGGAAGGCGAGGCGCGTGACGCCGAGCAGCGTCGAGGCGGGGCGGCACCCGTGCTCGGCGAGCCGCGCGGCCGCCGCCTCCTGCTCTCTGAGGAAGAGGTCAACGTCGGTCGTGTAGTAGTTCAGGCGGACGACGTTGGAGAGGGCGAGGCCGGCCCCCTTCAAGACCTCTTCGAGGTTGTCGAGCGCGAGCGCGAGCTGCGCGCGCATGTCGCCCGCGTGCTGCGGCTCGCCCACGGCGTTGACCGCCGTCTGGCCCGAGCAGACGAGCACGCGCCGGAAGCCGCTGACCTCGTTCGCCTGAACGAACCCCAGCGAATCCTGCCACGACCACGGGTTGATGATCTTACGTTCCATCGTCCGACTCCTTCCGGTGACATGATTAACGCTCGGCCGCGCGCGCGAGGCCCGAACACCACGGCCGGAATTATATCTCGCCCGCGGCGCCGCCCCCCGCTCGAAACTACCCGTGCCCGCCGCCGCCGAAATTCGTCTTGCCATGCGGGCGCGCAGGCGCTATAGTGCGCGCCCTACCCGTTCAAGCGGCTGCGCCACCCACCCACCACGCCCGAGGCGTCAGGCAAACCCACCACTGAAGAATGAGTCGCGTCGCGGCCGGCCGCGCGTCGCCTTCGCGCCCGTCTGCCCCGGCGCGCCCGCATAAACTTCGGAGGGAAGGTTACAGATGAGTCACCTCACTTCGCACGCGCCCGCGCGCGCCGTCGTCGCGCGCCGCGCCGGCCGCCGCGTCGCCGGCTTCGCGGCCCTGCTCCTCCTGCTGGCCCCTCCGGCGCGCGCGCAAGACCTCGACGACGTGAGCCTCTCCGGCGCGGTCACGGACGAGCGCGGGGCGCTCCTGCCGGGCGCGACCGTCGCGGCCGTGTTCACGCGGACGAAGGCCGCGCGCTCCGTCGTGACTGACGAAGAGGGGCGCTACCGCATCGTCGAGCTTGAGCCGGGCGAATACGCCCTGCGCGTCTCGCGCGCGGGCTTCGCCGCCGAGGAGAGAACCGGCCTCGTGACGCTCGCGGGGCAGAACGTCCGGCTCGACTTCGTGCTGCGCGCGGCCGGCCCCGAGGCCGGGGAGACGGTGGTGAGCGCGGGCGACGCCCCGCCCGTGGACACGACGCGGACGGTCGCGGGCGGGACGGTGGCGCGCGAGGAGTTGGAGCGCCTGCCGCTGGCTTCGCGCTCGGCGCTCGATCTGGTCTTCACGCTGGGCGGCGTCACCGAGGAGCCTCTGACGACGCGCGACGCGGCCGAAGACCGCGACCCGGCGGGCGGCGCGTCGCGCGCGGCGACGACGCCCGAAGAGGCCGGCGTCTTCGCCCTCGCGGGCGGCCCCGCCTACTCGAACAACGTGACCGTGGACGGCCTCGACAACAACGACGACCGGGCCGCGCGCGAGCGCTTCGTGCCGCCGCTCGACGCGGTCGAGGAGGTGCAGGTCGTCACCAGCCAGTTCTCGGCCGAGTACGGGCGCGCCTCGGGCGGGCGCGTCAACCTGCGCACGCGCGGCGGCTCGCGGAGCTTGCGCGGCCGCGTCTTTTACCACTTCGAAGACGAGTCGCTGAACGCCAACACGTGGAACAACAACCGCCGCGGCCTCAAGCGGCTGCCGCTTCAGGAGCACAACCCCGGCTTCAGCCTCGGCGGCCCCCTCCGCTTCGACTCGAAGTACCTCGACCCGCTCGGCTACGACGGCCGCGGCCGCACCTTCTTCTTCGTCGCCTACGAACAGACCTCGCAGCTCGACTCGGCCCTGATCGACGCGCTCGTCCCCGTCGAACAGAACCCGGCTTTCGCCCTGCCCGCGCCGACCACGCTCGCCGGCCGCCGCTTCGAGCCGAACGCCACGCCGCCGCACGCGCCCGCCGAACTCGCCCCCTTCGTCGAGCGCGTCTCCACGCCCTCGCGCGCCCACGCCTTCACCGCGCGCCTCGACCACGCTTACGACGAGCGGCACAACGGAACCTTCCTCCTGCAACTCGGGCGCTCGCGCAACCTGCGGCAGTTCGGCGGCGGGCTCCGCCTCGCCGACTCCCTGCAAGGCCGCGCGCGACGAACGGACGCGCTCGCCTACACGCACAACTTCGTCATCACGCCGCGCCTCGTCAACCAACTGCGCGCGCAACTCTCGACGCTCCGGCCCTCGCTGCGCGCCGCGGGCGCGCGGCCCGTCGTGCTCATCAACGTCAACGACCCGCTCGACGCCGGGGACGCGGCCGACCGCTCCGGCACGCTCGTCGCCGGCTCCTCCGACGCGGGGGCGAGCGCGCGGCGCGAGACGCGGTTTCAACTTCAGGAGACCGCGACCCTCGTCTCCGGCGCGCACACCCTCAAACTCGGGGCCGACACTCAACTCGTCCGCTCCGCCTTCGCAGACCTCTCCGACGCGGCCGGCACCTACACCTTCGCGAGCGCGGGCGACTTCCTCGCCTCCGCGCCCGCGCGCTTCCGCCAACGCTTCCACGCCGAGTCCGCCCAGCGCAACACCTACGCCGGCATCTTCTTTCAGGACGAGTGGCGCGCGACCCCGCGCCTCACCGTGAGCCTCGGCCTGCGCTACGAAACGGAGAGCATCCTCGGCGACCGGGACAACTTCGGCCCGCGCCTCGGCGTCGCCTTCGACCCGTTCGGCACGGGCCGGACCGTGTTGCGCGCCGGCGCGGGCGTCTTCTACAACCGCGCGCTGCTGCGGACGGTTGACGACTTCACGCTCGGCGAGGGCGTCGTCGGGTTCGACACCAACGACCTGCCGCCGGCCGAGCGCCGCGCCTTCATCGCCGCCAACCTTCGCTTCCCCGAAACGCTCTCGGCCGACTCGCCCTTAGTCCGCCGGTTCGGCTCGCGCCGAACGGACTTCGCGCGCCGGCTCGACCCGAACCTGCGAATCCCCGAAAGCTATCAGGCCAACGCCGGCTTCGAGCGCGAGCTGTGGCGCGGCCTCGTCGTCGAGGTCAACTACACCTTCAACCGCGGCCTCCGGCTCTGGCGAGAGTTCAACTCGTTATATTAACCGGGGAGATAATATGATTGATTAGAGTTTATGTTGAATTCATATTGGCCGTGAGGGTGTTAAGTTAATCTATCGTGACTGTCAAAATTATGTTATTTATTTGCACATGTACCCGGCCAAGTTCGTTCATTTTTGAGCGAGCGGGCTCAACAGTGCGATCCTTACGCATGACCGAGACCTCAATGGAAAAGAAACTCATTATCAATCCGCCGACGTTGCTTCGGTGGCTACCGAGAGAAGAACGAAATGATGTTCTCTTCTTGGATCTTGAGGCAGACTTTCTTGATGAACACACCATTCGCCTCGATCTTAATGTCGTCTTTCGGCCGATACCCGTTAGACGAGGTACGCTTCAAATGAGGGACTATTATGTAGGAAGTACGGGGGCGCGCGTAATTTTTGAAGCTTTTCTTGGAACAGTTAAAAGCCACACCAGTGAGACTCCCCTCAAGGTTGATTATCAGAATACGTACACTCACTCAAGGAAGTCTTCCGTTAAAATCGCTCCAAAAATAGACAGCGGCGAGGTTCTTAAGGGTGGGCTAGGCGAAATCACTTTTGATAAAAACGTCGAACGGGTCTTTACCACTCGATTCTCTGGCGCGGAAAGGACCCTTTCCGAGGTCAATTTTGAACACGGAGTCGAATGGGAGCTTAAGCTTCCGGAGGGCCAGCTCATCAGAGACTACTTAATCGGCAATCTTTACCTCTACGTAGAATCGTGTTGGGATGCTGCCGTTAAGGAAGGGAGAATAGAAGTCAGGCCGTCTGATCTCCTATTTTTCGATTCAGATCGAAGGGTCATTGGCAACCGGACAAAAGCTCTCGCCATGCGGTACGCTCTTTGGAGGCAAGGATTTCAACTGAAGCGAGAAAGTTTGATCATAAACTTCCGGGAGGCCAATTGATGGAGGATCACGAATTGGTGAAGAGTCGTGAAATCCAGGTTAACGACTTCACTTCATTAATACTTGAGGCTATCGCAGAAGCCGATGATGACCCGCTCTCGATTGCGGAGGCGGCTCAGATTGACCCGGCCAAGTTTCGCCAGTTTATTTCGGAGTGCGTTGGGATTGAGGATGAAGACGCCGTCCAGCTTCTAAAGGCGGCTGAGTCCATACAGCGAGCGCGAGTTAACCGGGGAGAAACCAGTGACTATCGTAGCGACAGCGGCCGCCGTATTTCAACGTCTGAATGGGTGCGGGGGGTAAGTGTATCTCCCGATACGACAGTCCTCCTTAAAGATGTCAGAAAGATTTTCTACACGGATGAAATAGAGACGCACGCACTGAGTAACATCAACTTGGAGCTACGCAGAGGCGAGTATATCTCGATTTTGGGGCCGTCGGGCGGCGGCAAATCGACGTTGCTGTCTATTATAGGCTTGTTAGAATCGCCGACCGACGGCGAGTACATCCTCAACGGCACGCCGGTCGCCAACCTCTCGTCCTCGGATCGCGCGCGCATCCGCAACCGCGAGATCGGCTTCATCTTCCAGGCCTTCAACCTCATCGGCGACCTCTCCGTCTACGAGAACGTCGAGCTGCCTCTGAGGTATCGGGAGATGAAAGCCAAGGAAAGGCGCTACCGCGTGGAGGAGGCGCTGCTCAAGGTCGGCATGAGCCATCGCATGAAGCACTACCCGTCGCAGCTCTCGGGCGGTCAGCAGCAGAGGGTCGCCGTCGCCCGCGCCCTCGCCGGCAGCCCGTCGATCCTGCTGGCCGACGAGCCGACGGGCAACCTCGACTCGACCAACGGCGAGGCCGTGATGAACCTCCTGCGCGAGCTGCACGCGGGGGGCGCGACCATCTGCATGGTCACGCACGACCCCCGCTACGCCAAGTACGCCGACCGCGCAATTCAGCTTTTTGACGGGCGTATTGAGGAAGAACTCGTCAGGGAGGAAGATGGCATACTGTTGCCTCATGGATTCTATTAGCATAGCGGAGACTAAACGCTTCTGGAGTTAAATCCAGAGGGCGTCTGGGCGAGGCTACTGGGAACAGTCTCGCCCTTTTGATTGGCTGTGGATAACCCCACAAAATGATAGCTTTCAGGCTCTCTTCAACCTAGCTTCACCTCTTAATTGATGTTTTATGGCAACAATCAAATCTTATGGAACTGTGATGATAAGACGTGAACTTTGCCCTTCATGTCATGATGAGACTTTTGTTTTCGATGGGAAGTTGGATTGCTGTGGGCGTGACGCCGATTTGTCACAAGATGTGATTTTTATCCAAGTTAGTGAGCCGGAGAGAAAGAGAAAACTGCCTCCGCTTTCATGGCGAAAGCTGATCCTCGAAAAGCAGGGGAACCGGTGCTATTACTGTGAGCAAGAGTTCGGCCGCACGGTGTATTACAAAAGAAGAGCACATCTGCTTCGATATTGCTGGGATCATAGAGAAGCTTATGCCTACTCGTTCAATAACAGGCCAGAAAATTTTGTGGCAGCCTGTCAGTTGTGTAATGCATGGAAAAGCTCGAAGCTGTTCGATTCCGATGAAGAAATAAAGTTGTATGTGAAAGAGAAATGGCAGAAGTATGGTGACGTAAGAATATCGAATTTACTCAACAGGGAAACATCACCACGTAGAACAGTAGAGAATGCTCAGGTTAAAAAGAATTCCCCTTCTTCTGTTGATGAAGGTCTGTCAGATTACATAATAAGAAAGCGTAAGGAGAAATCTTGCGATCCTTTAAAGAGGCGGCATTTTTCGAAAAAGGTTTTGTCTCCAAAACAGTTATCAAATAATTCTAGTGAGGAATCTCTAAGAGAATTAGTTAAGGGCCCTCACATCTCGGCCTGGCGTCAGCGTTATGAAGCAAGTCTAAGGCAAGAAGCAGTACAAAAGAACCGTAGGCGTTAAATCGCTTGCCCGTTCCGGCCTGATGGCGCAGGTGCTCAGGCCGCCACTGAGGCGGTCTAGCTACCGTATGCACGCGACCCACGATACGACGCTTGTCATGTTCCGGCGGAGAGGCTAGCGGGCGAGTGATACCAGCGTTAGGCGCAGGCCACCGAGAAGGAGAGACCACGCGGGACTTACGCTTTACATGTAGAATGGAGAACTACAGATGAAGCCGTCCGAGCAACCGCCGGTGTCTAAGCATTACTTTCGTTTGAAAGGTGAGAGCGCCGAGGAGTTCGTCTATGAGCTAGCCACGAAAACATTTCTCGTGGACTGGTGCTACAGGAATCCGAAATGGGAGGATGGCAAAGAAATATGTGACCTCTTGGTTGCATTCGACGACGTTTTAATTATCTGGCAAATCAAAGATCTGAAGCTGCATGAGGGCCAATATAAGATCGGAAAATTCCAAAAGAACCTACGGCAACTCGTCGGCGCTCAAAGAAATATTCTCAACAGGCAAACTGCCATCCTGCTCTCTAACCCAAGAAGGGGCCAAGAAGCTCTAAATCCCCGGACAATTTCGGAGACTTACCTAGTCTCTGCGATCGTTGGTTCCGAGGCAAATGCGACGCCTATCAGTGCCTCGGTGAACGGGCAAGTGATTCACTTCCTCACAAGGGAATCTGTAGAACTTGTTCTTAATGAGCTAGACACAATACGGGATTTTCTAGACTATCTGAGGTCTAAGGAAAAGCTTTCTCGATCGGGAGCGTCGATCATGGTAGTTGGCGGCGAGAAACAGTTGCTTGGTGCGTATCTGATGTCTGCCCGCAATTTCTCGAATTATGAGCGGGGCGAACATGTATTACTGCCCGGCATCTGGGAGAAGTGTGTGGGCGCGAGGGAGTACGCGGATCGAAAGGAACGCAACGCCGTGTCTTATTACTGGGATAATCTGATCAACATAGCTCACAGCAGTGGCGTACCCCACTACGAAATCGTTGCAAGAGAACTCGCACGACCCAACCGGCTGGAAAGAAGAACTTTGAGTAAGGCGTTTTTAGATGGGAAGAAACGAGCAGCGGAGTGGGTCGGGGATCCTCAATCGTACCGGCGGACCGTCATCTTGAACGGTGTTACATACTGTTTCCTCTACTCTGAAGATTCATCTCCCAACAGAGAGCAAAGATTTTCAGAGTTGCAGGTGATGTCCTTCGTAGCGCGAGGGATCTATAAGGACAATCCCAATGTAGTCGGTATCGCCACAGAGAAGCGACAGGATGACCCGCCAACCTATGACTTCTGTTTCATGCCTTTGCCAGAGTGGACTGCGGACCACCAGAAACGCATGGACAGCATACAAGCTCGGACTGGCATGCTCAAAGATTTGAAATATGGTTGGACGGTCGAGAAAGAGTATACGACTTTAGAGAAAGAGCCTCTAGACTCCGAAGCTGAGTCTCTGGGGTCAGGGGAGAGATAGTCTGACATTGGAATAGGTGAACCCCAACGGGAATTTCACTCTATTGTAGAATTGGAAAACGCGCTCAGGGCAAGCATTACCTTCCCTCATCCTGACCCATCTCGTAGGGTACCCACATGAGCATCAGATTAGCGAAACTTCAGCGGCTTACCCTGAGCATGGCTCTCACCGCCGTGGGCCTGCTGTCAGCCTGCACCCAGACCGCCCCAAGTTCCCATATGGTTGGGCCACCGGCCGTGGCTCAGGCCGCGCCGCGAACAATCACACCTAGCCAAGCAGCCACCACCACACGAACCCTTGAGGGCAAAGTTGTAGGTGTAGCAGACGGTGATACGATCACAGTCCTCGGCGCGGGCAACAGGCAGACCCGCGTCCGCCTTCAAGGGATCGATGCCCCGGAGAGCCGACAGGCGTTCGGCCAGGTCTCGAAGCGGAACCTCAGCGACCTCATCTTCGGCAGGCAAGTCGTCGTCGAGTACGAGAAGACGGACAGGTACGGTCGCACTTTAGGCAAGGTGCTCGCCGGCGGTCGTGACGTGAATGTTGAGCAGATCAGGGCGGGACTGGCTTGGCACTACAAGCATTACCAAGACGAGCAGACGCCGGATGACAGGCGAATCTACGCCGACGCGGAGGCGGAAGCGCGGTTGGCGAAGCATGGACTGTGGGCCGACCCCGACCCGATCCCGCCGTGGGACTTTAGGCGTGGGAAGCGTGGGAGGGCAGAAGAGGGTGAGCCGACTGCGGGTGGCGTCTCGACGCCCGCACCCACCCCAGCGACAAGGAGGCTGGCAGAAGGGCAGACGGACGCAGCGGCAGAGCCGGAAGCAGAAACGGTGTACGTCACCCGCACCGGGTCGAAGTATCACCGGTCGGGTTGTCAATACCTACGCCGCAGCCGGATGCCGGTCTCTTTGAAGGAGGCGAAGCAGTCTTACGACCCGTGCTCAGTGTGCAGGCCGCCACGGTGATAGCATTTCGACTTGTACTGGACGCGGAGATACAAGCCAGTTAGCCCATAGGTTGAGTATTACACGAGAAGGCACCGCCGGGAACGGATGTAAGCACATGGAGCGACCGTTCACAGTATATTTTGATACGAGCTTCTACATTCAGTTGTGCAATGCGGATGACGCTACGGCTGACGACATCATTAAGACCTTAAACGCACTCCAAGTAAGGCACGTCCTTTCAGAAACCATTCTGATTGAGCTTATTACCAGGACGACTGTCCCCCACAGGGATGCGACCTTAGTTGATCGTGTAGCTGCTTTTAGTATTCCGCCTTATCGAACAAACGAAATCTGGGAATGGTTTTATCTGCTCGTAAGTGGGAAGGAACGAGAAGAGGCCGCCACTAAGCTCAAGCAGTTAGATGACGAGATGACGCGAGCCGCGAGCTGGGGGCTGGTGGCAAGGCGTCAGGGAAACAATAAATGGGATGCCGAACTGCTGGAAGCCGCCCGGCCAACGTTACGTGAGTATGGGTTCCCCGTTGATTTTTCGGGGGACGACGGCCAAGCGGTAGCTGCATGGAGGGCGGCGGCGAAAAATATCATCGAAAAAATCAAGCAAGTCTTACCGGCGGAGTTGGGTGCGAAATCACTAGACTGGATTGATAACATCGCACTTGACGACCCGCAGGCTTTATTAGATCAACTCAGAGACTTACTAGGACCAGAGATTTACAATGAAGTTGAAGCCCAGCACAAGTTACAGGACTCAGCCACGAGCTCTGAAGATAGACCCTTTCGGGTGGCAGCAGGAAGCGCGGATGCTAAAGTAAGAGGAAGGCTTGCCAATACTCTCAGGGATACCAAGCGGATGCTTGAGTTTATCCAGCACGATGCCGAGATCGATTTAATGCAAGTTGATCGGGCCCAGTGGGAAATCATTAATCAAACTACACCTGTTCATTACCTTGCTGAGATGGGTCTTGCGGGCCGATGTTTTCTAGCCTCGTCCTTGGTTGATACGGTTAAAAGAGTATCTGAACTCAAGAGGTAGTAGACACAAAGAGGATCCGATTACTCAAAAAATTGTTGCGCTCGGAACCGGTTCAACCCACTTCACAGTGGCCTCCCGTGAAATCTTATAATTCTCAACCGCCGGTGATGGGCGCGAATGTTCAAAATCACGCTGGGGGTATGCGATTCTTTCTGTGTTTGCGGAGTTACACGACCCGATTGTTAGTTAAGATGCTGATAGATGTTCAGGTATTATCGGGCGGCAGATCATCAACATCTTCCCTCTTCAATAAACCGTACCTTATTAGCATTTGGTGCGCCCTAGTGCGTGATATCCCGGCTCGCTGTGCCAGCTTAGTCACGCTAGCTTCTTTATCTACTGCTACGAGATTCCGGAAGTAATATTCATCAAAGGCATGGCGCATGGCGTCATAACGAGGTGTCTCGTACTCATTAAAGCGGAAAATTAGTTCCGGCCCACGCTCAGCAGAGGTCTGAGTACGTCTTTCCTGACTTCTGACTAATTCAAGAATTTCATGCAGAATTGCACGTTCATCTCGGACTGCTTCCTCGTGACCCTGCTGCTGTAGCGTCACAGGCTGGGCCGCGGCCCCACTGATTTTCTCCTCCAGCCTCGGCCAGAAGAGTTCAAAATTTTCTTCCAGCAGTCGTTCCTGCAAAGGCTCTCCACCGACATCAGCGAGCCGGGAGTTGACCGCTTTCAAGAGAAGCAGCACGTCCCCCTTCTCTGCCACCGTGTGC
>Ga0196978_1000296_pt1 | contig 25813 bp, 17 predicted proteins | sample S3v_2013CmetaG_FD_155491 | JGI IMG/M metagenome (GOLD analysis project Ga0196978, IMG submission 155491) | Soil microbial communities from Anza Borrego desert, Southern California, United States - S3+v_20-13C | ecosystem: Environmental > Terrestrial > Soil > Desert | place: USA: California... | reverse complement strand
CAGCCCCGTCGACACGAACTCGCTCGCGAACAGCTTTGTCAATACGATCTTCCAGGACAAGCAGGGAAATTTCTGGGTTGGGCTGCACGGCGGCGGGCTGGATATGTACAACGAGGCCGGCGGGAAATACAAGCACCACGCGAACGACCCGAAAAATAAATTCTCCATCAGCAACAACTACGTGCGCGCCATCCACCAGGATCGCGACGGGCTGTTCTGGATCGGCACGGACAACGGGCTGAACCTGTTCGATCCGAAGACGGGACGCTTCACGCATTTCTTCTATTCGGAGAAAGATCCCTACGGCATCAGCGGCAACCAGGTGTATGACATTTTCGAAGACAAGAACGGGCTGATCTGGATCGGCACGTACGGCGACGGCCTGAACGCGGCCAACCGCAAGCCGGGCGGCTTGAGCGTGTACGACAAGCGCAGCGGGCGATTCACTTCGTACGTGATGAGCGAAAGCGAGGTGAAGCGGTTTTACGAAACGGACAAATGGCAGCGCAACGCGGCCGAACTCACGGTAAAAGCCGGCTACATCCGCTGCATCTACGAAGGCCGCGACGGCCTCTTCTGGCTGGGCACCGACGGGGCCGGCATCCTCGTTTTCGATCCGCGCAACCGCAGCTTCGTGAAAGTGTTCAATCCCGAACCGGATAATTACCACTCCATCAGCGGGCCGCGCGTGCACAGCATCGTCGAGGACGAGTTCGGCCGCATCTGGGCGGGAACGTTCGGAAAAGGACTGAGCATCTACAACGCGCTCACCGGCGAGTTCGAACGCTACGAAGCGGACGATCGAAATTCGTACGGCCTGAATCACAACGACGTGAAATGCCTGCTCTCCGACAGGCAAGGCAACATGTGGGTAGGCACGAACGGCGGCGGCGTCAACGTCTTCTTCAAATCGATGGGCAAGTTCGCGCACATCAAGCGCAGCGAAAAACCGGGAGTGGGAGAGAACAGCCTGAAGAGCGACGTGGTGATGTCCATCCTCGAAGACCGTGACGGCATGCTGTGGATCGGCACCTACGGCGGCGGCGTCTCCGCGCTCGACCGGCGCCTCAACCGCTACACGCATTACCCGGAACTTTCTACTTCCGCGCAGAATGTCGTGCTCTCCCTGCTCGAGGACAAAGACGGCAACATCTGGGTAGGCACGTACGGCGACGGCATTAACGTGCTCGACCGCAAGACCGGCCAGGTCCGCCACTACGGCTCCCCGCAGCATTTGCGCGACGGCACCGTGATGTGCATGGTCTCCGACAAAGCGGGCAACGTCTGGGCCGGCACTTACGACGGCGGCGTTTACAAAATAATTCCCGGCACCGATTCCATCCAGGCGTTCACGAAAGCGGAAGGGCTTTCCTGCGAAGGCGTGGCGAGCATCTGCTTCGACAAAAAAGGAAACCCCTGGTTCGGCGGCATCGGCGGCGGGGCGATGTATTTCGATCTGGCGAAGAACAAGATCACCGTCTATCGCCACGACAAGCAGAAAAAGAACAGCCTCTCGAACGATCTCATCAATTGCGTGTTCGAAGACAGCCAGGGCATGATCTGGTTCGGCACCACCAACGGCCTCAACCGTTTCGATCCGTCCACCGGCCAGTTCAGCGTGTGGTACGAGCGCGACGGCCTGCTCAGCGATTACATCTACGGCATCGTCGCCGATGCGAAAGGTTACCTCTGGCTGAGCAGCAACAAAGGCATCACGCGTTTCGATCCCTCGGTGGAGAACGTCGACGGCTCGGCCTTCCGCAACTTCGGCGTGAACGACGGCCTGCAGCGCGGCGAATTCGACCAGGGCGCGTATTTCAAAAGCAAGCGCGGGGAAATATTTTTCGGCGGTATGTTCGGGCTGAACGCTTTTTTCCCGGACAAGATCATGGACAATTCCAACATCCCGCCGGTGTACATCACCTCGTACAAGCGCTTCGGCAAAGAGGTGAAGCTCGACACGAACATCCTGCAGAAAAAATACATCGAGCTCGACTGGAAAGACAATTACATCTCGTTCGAATTCACAGCGCTCGATTTCGCCATGCCTTCGAAGAACAAATACCAGTTCATCCTCGAAGGCTTCGACGACGAATGGTCGCCGCCGACGAACAACCGCTTCGCGAGCTACACGAACGTGCCCGGCGGAGAATACGTGTTCCGCGTGAAAGCCGCCAACAGCGAAGGCGTGTGGAACGAGGAAGGCGCGCAGCTGCACATCAAGATCAACCCGCCCTTCTGGAAAACGAACTGGTTCTACACGCTCTGCGTGATCGTGGCCATCGGCTCGGTCTTCGGCTTCATCCGCTACCGCACCGGCGCGATCAAGAAAGAAAATAAAGTGCTGGAAGCGCGCGTGGCCGAACGCACCTACGAGCTTGCGCAGAAGAACGCCGACATCACCGCTTCCATCGAGTACGCGCGCCGCATCCAGTTCGCCATGCTGCCTTCGCTCGAGCTCATCTTCCAGCACCTGCCGCAAAGCTTCGTGCTTTACAAGCCGAAAGACATCGTCAGCGGCGACTTCTACTGGTTCGCTGAAAAAGGCGGGCGGAAGATCATCGTCGCGGCCGACTGCACGGGGCACGGCGTTCCGGGCGCGCTGATGAGCATGATCGGGCACAACCTGCTCAACCAGATCGTGCTTGAAAAAGGCGTCACCGAGCCCGGCGCCATTCTCACCGCGCTCAACGAGGGCGTGCGCACCGCGCTGAAGCAGGGCGAGCACCACGAGGGGCAAGACACTTCCGACGGAATGGACGTCTGCCTCTGCAGCATCGACATGCAGAAACGCGAGGTGCAGTACGCCGGCGCGCTGCGTCCGCTCGTCGTCATCCGCAAAGGCCTGCTCAGCAAGATCGACAGCGACCGTTACTCCATCGGCGGCGGCCAGGATGCGGACGAACGCACGTACACCAATCACAAGTTTTTCCTCGACGAAGGCGATACGCTGTACCTCTTCTCCGACGGTTACGCGGATCAGTTCGGCGGCGAGAAAGGAAAAAAATTCATGCTCAAGCGCATGCAGGAAACGCTGCTCTCCGTCCAGCACATGGACATGAAAGCGCAGGGCGAATTCCTCGACAACACCATCGAGAACTGGCGCGGCAACTTCCAGCAGGTGGATGATATTCTCGTGATCGGCCTGCGTTTGTAAAGGCGACGGATCAAAATAAAAACGCCCGGCCGGTTTACGGCCGGGCGTTTTTTTGTTTTTTCGCAAGAGCGATCACTGTTTCCCCACGAGCGCGCGCTGCCCGGCCTGGATCACGTTTGTGTCCGTTTTCCCCAGCGCGCCGGTGGAATGGTCGTAGAACCTGAAAGGGGCATTCGTACGTTGCCCGGCCCAGGTGAAAAAAAACGCGCTTGTACGATCCGCCTTTCCTCTTGCATTGCCTGCCTGCGCCGGCAGCCGGGTAAAAACATTCTTTTTCCATTTCGCCCGCCCAACCTCCGGCCTGAAACGCCCGTATTTTCTTCAAAAGCAGCCTGGGCGAGCCTGCTTGAGATATTCACCGAAAAGTTTATTTTTGTTCATAATTGGCATTAAACCGGCTTGAACCTTTTGCGTCATACGGCGTACAAGCCAACCAACCGAACATCACCAAACCAGCACATAAACACATGAAACGTATCTTTTTACCCTCTCTGATGCTGCTCGGCGCCCTCCTGCTGTTCAACTCCTGCAAGAAGGAAGCGCAAGACACCGAAACGACTTCGGCAACCGACAACACCATTTGCGAAAGCGAATTCATGCGCGTGATGCCCAACGTGAACCACTTCGGCATCAGCGAGCCCGGCGTGCAGCGCCTGGCGAACGGCGGCGGACAGGAAGTCCTCTGGAACGCAGGCTGCGCAACGGTCACCATCTCGCAGGCCAACCAGTTCCCCGTCACGATGACCGTTGACTACGGCACCACCGGTTGCGTGGACTCGGTCGACGGCAAGACGCGCACGGGACAGATCATCATCGTGTTCGATACGGCGTTCAACCATGTCGGCGCGCAAATGACGGTGACGTTCCAGGATTACAAAGTGAACGGCATCAAGTTCGAAGGCACGACCACGATCACGCGCACGGGCCAGTACACGTTCAACCAGACGACCGTCGACGGCAAATGCACCGGCAGCGCGAACAACTGGACGATCCTCTGGAACTGCAGCCGCGATTTCGAATGGATCGCCGGCCAGAGCCAGACGGGCAACAACGCCACCGACGACGTGCTGAAGATCAGCGGCGGAGGAGGAGGAACGGACCGCAACGGCAGAACGTTCACCGTGAACATCACCAAGCCGATCATCAAGAGCATGGGCTGCCGCTGGATCCAGGAAGGCACCTTCGAGCTCACGCCCGACGGCAAACCCACGCGCACCGTCGATTTCGGCAACAACCAGTGCGACAACAAAGCCACTATCACCATCGAAGGCAACACGTTCGAGTTCACCATGAACTAAGCGCCTGAATCGAAAAAGATCAGCGATCGCCCCGGTCCGTCAACGGCCGGGGCGATCGTTTTTTTTACGCTGCGAGATGCGCTGAAACCAGAAGGGAAAATAAAATTCCCTACTTTTTTGTTTTTCAAAAACTTGTCTAAATTTGCTTTACTTCTAAGGCCCGAGTTAGCCAATCTTTATGATGGTCGATATTTTCGATTTCTACGACAAGATGGAGCGTAATAATATTATGCTCTCTTTTAAGGGCGACATTACCTCGGAGCTTTTGACCTCGATCCTCCAGATCATGGAAACGAAGCTGGACAATATGCAGGAGGAGCCGAAGATCAAGCGCAAAGTTTACAACGTACTGGTGGAGTGTTTGCAGAACCTCTATCACCACATGGACGAGATGCCGCAAGGCAACGGCACCGAGCCCGACAAAAAGATCCGCTCGGCGATCTTCATGATCGGCAAGCTCGACAACCAGTACAACATCATCACCGGGAACTACATCCGCTCGCGCAACGTCGATCCGCTGAAAACGCGCCTCGACGAGATCAACAAGCTGACGAAAGAAGAGCTGAAAGATTATTACAAGCTCGTGCTGAACAACGGTGAAATGTCGGAGAAAGGCGGAGGCGGGCTCGGCATGATCGACATCGCACGCAAGACAGGACAAAAGCTGAACTACCACTTTCAACCTGTTGACGACCATTACTCGTTCTTCAGCCTCAACATCAAGATCGCACAATAAAAACGCACACAATAAATTCAACTGTTATGGAAAAAGTTGTCATTGAAGGCACCCCTAAGACTCCGACCATCAATTTCGATATGGTGTCGGGCCTGCTGGAGATCAAGGGACGTTCCATCCCCGAGAACTCGATCGAGTTCTACAAGCCGCTGGTGGAGCACCTGGAGCGTTATGCGCAAAAGCCTCAGACGAACACCAACGTGAACATCCAGCTCGAGTACTTCAACACGAGCTCCTCCAAATGCATCCTCGACGTGTTCAAGAAGCTCGAGGCCATTCACAAAGGCGGCAGCCAGATCGTCATCAACTGGTACTACGAGCAGGACGACGAAGACATGCTCGAAGCCGGCGAAGACTACCAGGCCATCATCAACGTGCCCTTCAAGATGATCGAAGTGCAGGAGTAATTCCTGCTGCAAATAATCTCTCGAAAGAGCGCCTTCCCGTACTTCGGGAGGGCGTTTTTTTTGTGCGTTAAGAAAAGCTGAAGCCGGCAGTTGAACCGAAGAATAATGAACAAGGAACACCGGATGATGAAGTGAAATTTACTTCGTCATCCGGTGTTCCTTGTTCGTCTGTTCGCTATTGAGAAAGCAGGGTGAATGAAATTTACTCCGCGCGCTTCTCTTTCTTCCCGAAGCGTTCGCCCAGGTTGCCGAGGCCGTCGATGATCTTGCGCAGCACGTCGAAGTACAGCGTGATCGCCATCACGATGGACATGGCCCAGAGCACGCTGATGTTCACCCAGAAGGTGTCGAAGTAGCGGCCGAAGAATTTCTTGCGCGGGGCGAAGAAGTGCGAGTTGCCGAAGTTGGAATGCGTAGGCTCGAGGAACACGGGATCGGCGCGCTGGATGAGCTGGCCGTCCTGCTCGAGGATCTTGTTGAACTCGTTCGCGTTCTTCACCAGGTCGCTCAGGCTCTCGTTCATGTACTCGTCTTTCTTGCGCACGAAGTCGGCCTTGCGCTGCTGATCGGGCTTGCCGTCCTTGCCGGTGTTCAACTTGTGGATCACCGCGTCGCGCTCGTCGCTCTTGCCGTTGAAGATCTTGATGTAAACGGTGTTGACGAGGTTGAGGTAATTGCGGATGTCGTTCGCCTTGTTCACGTCGAAGCCGGCGGCGTCCACGGCCTGCGCTTTTTTCGCGAGGTCTTCCAACTGCGCGAGCAGGTCTTTCGCGAGACGGATCTTCTTGCGCTGCTGCAATTCTTTCAGCTTGGCGAGGTCGCCGGCGATCTCGTTGCGCACGAGCTCGAGGTCGTTCACCAGCTCCAGCGCCAGCGAATCGTTCTTGCTTTTGATCACGCCTTTTTTGGCGTTCGCGATCGCGTCGGCGGGCAGCGATTTGCCGAGCGCTTCGTCCTTGTCCGCTTTGCCGCGCAGGTGCGGGATCCAGTAGTTCTTCTTGAAGTCCGCCACGCTCATCAGCTGGTCGTATTTATAGAAGAGCTTTTCGTAATCGTTGTTCATGAACTGGTTCACCGCCAGCGCCTCGAAGGCCCAGCGCGAAGCCATCATCTCGCCCGCCACCGGCACCGTGCGCTGCGAGGTGATCGTCGGGTTCAGCTTGTCGAACTTCACGATCACGCCGCTCAGCAGCAGCTGCGGGATGATCAGGAACGGGATGAGAATGTAGATCGTCACCGCCGAGTTGAAGCTGGCCGAGATGTTCAGGCCGAGCATGTTCGCGAAGCAGGCCGTGGTGAACAGCACCAGCCAGTAATCGAGGAACATGCCTTTTACGCCGAGAATAAGATTGCCGACCAGGACGAAAGTGGCCATCTGGATCGCCGAGAGCACGAACATGATGCCGATCTTCGAAAGCAGGTAGCTCGAGCGGCTGAGGTTGAGGAATTTTTCGCGCTTGAGGATCTTACGGTCGCGGATGATCTCTTCGGCGCTGACGGTGAGGCCGAGGAACAGGGCCACGACCACGCTCATGAAAAGATACGCAGGGATGTTCTCGTTCTCGCGGAAAATGTAGCCGACCTTGTTCGACACGTCGGTGTTGTAGAAACGGACGAGGTAGGCGAGAATGAAAGCCAGCACCGGCGCTTCCAGCAGGTTGATCACCATGTACTGCGTGTTCGTCAGCTTCGACTTGATGTCGCGCGTGCAGAAAACGAAGAACTGCTTCAGGCGCCCGGGAATATTGAAGGTGCTCTCCGGGTTGTCGTTCGAAGGCGGGATGGGCTCCATCCGCGATTCGATGTTCTCCAGGTAAAAATGATTCCACTCGGCCGGCAGCACCTTGCGGTTGCGCGTCAGGTTGCCGTATTCGTCCACCACCTTGCTCTCGATGATGTTGAAGATGAGCTCGGGGTTCACGTTGCCGCAGGCCACGCATTCGCTTTCGTTCGCGTTCACGTGGTTGACCATCTGCTTGAAGTAGATCACCGCGTCGACCGGGTTGCCGTTGTAGATCGGGTAACCGCCAACGTCGAGGATGATCAGCTTGTCGAACATTTTGAAAATGTCGGACGAGGGCTGGTGGATCACGACGAAGATGAGCTTGCCTTTCAGCGCGAGCTCCTTCAGAAGGTCCATGATGTTCTCCGAGTCGCGCGAGGAAAGTCCCGAGGTCGGCTCGTCGACGAACAGCACCGAAGGCTCGCGGATCAGCTCCAGCGCGATGTTCAGGCGCTTGCGCTGCCCGCCGGAAATTTTCTTGTCGAGCGGGCTGCCCACTTTCAGGTCGCGCGTCTCGTACAGGCCGAGGTCGGTGAGCAGCTCGAGCACCATCTTGGTGATCTCGCTGTCGCTGAGATTGCCGAAGCAGAGCTTGGCGTTGTAGAAAAGATTCTGGAACACCGTGAGCTCCTCGATCAGCAGGTCGTCCTGCGACACGTGGCCGATCACGCCCTCGATCTTGGTTTTCTCGCGGTGAATATCGATCCCGTTGATGAGCACGGCGCCTTTCGTCGGGATCTCGTTCCCGTTGAGCACGTTCAGCAGCGTGGACTTGCCCGCGCCCGAGCCGCCCATGATGCCGATGAGGCGGCCGGATTCTTCGCTGATGTTCACGCCGCGCAGGCCGAGCTTTCCGCCTTTGAACGCGAACTCGAGCTCTTTCGCCTGGAAGGTGATGCGCGTGCCCGTCTTGTCGCTCATGAACGCGCTGACGATGTCGCTGTAGTAGATCGGCTGCACTTTCGTGCTGCGCAGCGAGGAGCCGGGCGTGAGAATGTACACTTTGCCCGGGATCATGGCCGAGCCGTTCAGGTTGAGCTCCGTGTGGCCGACGTACTTCACCGCGTACATGCCCACGCTGGGAATGTCAAGTACGCAGACGCGGCCGTTGCCGATGGAGTCGGAGAAAATGTGGTGCGCGTTCACCAGCGGATCATCCTTGTGGCTGTCCACGAACAGCAGCTCGTTGATGTCCGGCAGGGTCCAGATGTCCTTCTCCACGAAGTCGCGCATGCGGTTGAACTCGGTGGCTTCGATGTTGAAGGTCTCCGACACGGTTTGCACGAACTCGAGCTCCTGCTCTGAAATTTCGTTGCTGGTGTGGATGAATTCGAGCAGGCGGATGAGCACGACGATCTTCTGCTTCTGCGTCAGCTCTTCGTTGATCTGCGTGCAGATGCGCAGCACCTTCACCGAATTGAGCGAAGTGCGCTTGGCCGATCCGTCCTTGCGTTTGGAAACCTGGTGGTGCGCTTCGAGAAAATCATCGAACAGCTTAAGGTACTGGTCGACGAGCTCTAAGCTCAGCTGCTGGCGGAGGAAGGATTGCACCACCACGCGGCTTTCATTCGTTACTCCATCAACTTTCGCGATGATCGCGAAAAGCTGCATCAGGGCTTTGAGTATTCGCTCACTCATACTGGCGGCGTTTCGGAAACCGTTTCTGGATCCGGTTTCTCAGCGGTAAAAATAGGAAAATCGGCAACATGCACAAATGAAGAGATCGTTGCCGAAAGAGTACCCGGTGAAAATGCAGTTTTTACAACGCGACGAGTGACGGGCGGCGAGTGACCAGCGAAGTCGTTTCGCTCAAATTTTCACTGGTCGCTCGCCACGCGTCACTCGTCACAAATCAGCAGGATCTTTTTACTGCCTGAATCCGACCAGCAGCACCGCGCAGCCGGAAGCAGCGCCCGATTTGGGATTCAGCGTAGCGGTGATGACCACGTCGAGCGTCGTCGTGACTTTGAAATCCCAGTAGGGCGTGTCGTTGTGCTCGGCGCTGAGGAAGATGGGGCTGCGCTCGCCGGTATCCACGTTTTCGGAGTAGAGGTTGAAGAGCAGGTTGCCGTCGCCTTTGCCGCTGCAGGCCGCAAAACGGTAGATGGTGCCGGCGTAAAGCGTGGTGCGGAATTCCGCTTCCTGGCCGGGAAGAACGAGGGCGCGGTACGCCTGGCCGTCGGAAACGAAAGGCGGCTTGATGTGTTTGCTGCCGCAGATGCCGGCGATGGAATCGCACTGTGCCGTGGCCTTCTGCGCAAAGCTCAGCGCGGCGATCGTGAACAGGAGGGCGAATATTTTTTTCATAAAGCGGATGCGCTGAGCTTAGTTGATGATGAAGTTGCGGATGGCGACGATCTTCTCGGAAAGCTGCGCGAGCTGCTCGTCCGTGATCTTCACTTCGGTCTTGCCGTTGATCGTGGTCATTTTTGCGCCTTCGTCATGCGTGGGCGCTTCGTAGTTGTACTTGAGCTGGATGCCCTGGTACGTGTTGTTGAGGTCGTCGAGCTTCTCGATGAGCGGCTTGTACGTTTCCTTCAGCTTCTCGCGGGAGCCGTCCTCGCTGCCGACGGAGATGAGCAGCTTGATGAGGTTGTTGACGGTGCTTTTCTGCTCGGCGATGCGGGTGGAGATTTCGTTGCTGGGCTTTTTCTTTTGCACGTCGACGGCGAACCACATCGATTCGATCCAGCCGCCGGTGAGGATGAGCGCGGCGTCTTCGTCGCGCTGGCCCTGCTTGAGGAAATCGTCGCTGCGGCGATACGCTTCGCCGACGATGGCGAGGATGGAATCGCGGTTCTTGCCGATGTTGTCGCTGAAGCGCTGCATGAGCTTCTCGTCGAAGCTGGCGGTGATCTTCAGGTTGTCGCCGATCTTGCGCACGGTGTTGAAGTAGGGCAGGGCCTCGGGCGTTTGCTCGTACATGGTGATGTAGCCGAGGTCGGCGCCGTAAACGCCCAGGTTGAGCGCCCACTTCATCTTGTCGTTGTATTTCGAGGCGTTGTCGGTGGGATTCAGGAGGCCTTTATCGTAGCCGCTCCCGCTGCTCTTCACCAGCGTGGCGATCTGCACGGGCGAGGGCATCATAAAGTTCTGGCCTTTGAAACGCAGGGGCGTCACATTCGTGATCTCGGGAGTGTCAAGTGTGTCGACCGGATCATCGCCGCCGGGGCCGCATCCTGCACTCAACATGGATACCACTCCCACTGCCAGCGCCGTATGCCTGAACGACGGGAAACGCTTGAATGTCATACGTAATTAATCGGTTTGTGTATGGTTTTTGAAAATCGATGCAAGTAATAAAAAATCCGCGAGTTACGCAAAAAGGCCGCCCGATTTGTCTTGCGTTTCCGCCCGTTAATCTTCCAGCACGCGGGTTCTGACGACTGAAAACCAGAGCACGCCCAAAGCCGCCAGCGTCACGGCTCCGCAGGCCGCCGCTTCCCGCCATTCGTGCAGGATGATCTTGCCGGTGCAGAAGAGCAGCGCGTAGGTGAAAACGATCGCGCTCAGCCAGCAGCAGATCAGCAGGAAGGTGCGCGCATTGTCCTTCTTCACCCCCGCGCGCAGCCTGAACACGCCCCAGGCCCCGCCCGGCCGCACTTTATTATAAAATGAAGAAAGCTTTTCCTCCGGCTCCGGTTTCGTGACGTACGTCGTGATGAGAATCACCGCAACCGTGAAACCGACCGTCGCCAGGTAGCTGATGTGATTCAGCTTCCACCAGTCGAGGAATGCCGGATCGTGCGCCGCCCAATGCGGCTCGAGCAGGAAACTGCAAACGGCCAGCGAAACAAAAGGCGCGATCGTTCCAGCGATCTCGCTCCAGGCGTTCATGCGCCACCACCACCAGCGCAGGATCAGCGCCATGCCCAGGCCCGCGCCCGCCTGGAAGATGAATTCCCAGGCCGCTTTGATCGAGCCCAGGAACGGCGTCACGCCCAGGGCCAGCAGCATCAGCAAAAGCGTCGCCACGCGGCTGACGCTCACGTAATGTTTCTCGGCTTTTTCCGCATTCGGAAACTCCGCGTCGCGTTTCAGGAAGCGGCGGTACAGGTCGTTCACGAGATAGCTCGTGCCCCAGTTGAGCTGCGTGGAGATGGTGCTCATGTACGCGGCGAGAAACGCCACCAGCAGCAAGCCCTGCAGGCCCGGCGGGAGAAAATCGTGCATGGCCCGCACGTACGCTTCACCCTGCGCGGCGCCTTCGAGGTCGGGGTAAAGAATGAGCGTGCACAAGCCGACGAGGATCCAGGGCCAGGGGCGCAGGCAATAATGCGCGACCTGGAAAAAAAGCGTTGCGCCGATGGCGTGCTTCTCGTTCTTCGCGCTCATCATGCGCTGCGCGATGTAGCCGCCGCCGCCCGGTTCCGCGCCGGGATACCAGCTGGCCCACCATTGCACGCCGAGGAACGCGAGAAAAGCGCCGAGGCTCAGGCTCAGCGCGCCGGGAACTTCTTGCAGCGAAGGCAGGAAGTTGAACGTGGAAGGCGGCAGCTTCGCTTTCATGCCCTCGATGCCCCCGACCTCGGGGCTGTTCACCACGATCACCGCCAGCACGATGCAGCCTGTCATCGCGATGATGAATTGCACCATGTCCGTGATCGCGACGCCCCAGAGCCCGGAGATGGACGAGTACACCGAAGTGAGCAGCATGCAGCCGCCCACGTACAGCAGCGCTTCCATCTTGTCCATCCGGAAATACACCATCAGCACGGTGACCATGGCGAGGTTCACCCAGGCGAGGATGATCGTGTTCATGAAACCGCCGAGATACACCGCGCGGAATCCCCGCAGCACGGCGGCCGGCTTGCCGGAATAACGCAGCTCGATGAATTCCACTTCCGTCATCACGCCCGAGCGCCGCCACAAGCGCGCGAAGAAAAACGTGGTGAGCATGCCGCCCATCAGGCTGCACCACCAGAGCCAGTTGCCCGAGATGCCGTTCTTGTAAACGATCTCGTTCACCGCCAGCGGCGTGTCGGCGGCAAACGTCGTGGCCACCATCGAGATGCCGGCTACGAACCAGGGAAGATTCCTTCCGCCGAGAAAAAATTCGCTGGTGCTTTTGCCCGCGCGGTTGCGGTAATACAAGCCGATCAGCAGCGAAAGCAGGAGGTACGCCGCGATGATGATCCAGTCGAGTACGGTCATTTCGGATTTTTGATTTCGGATTTCGAATGTGGCATCCGCACGGTTCGCCCCGCGTTTCTGAAATCAAAAATAGGCGTTGGCTTCTGCGGGCCGGGAAGGAGTTTTGAGAAGAAATCAACAAGCTTATTGCTTGCTCTCCGATGCTTTCAATTGCTCGTTGCCTTTGTAGGCGCAGCCTTCGAAAATGAACACTTCTTTTTTGTTCGTCAGCATCTCGACCGCGTTGTCGCGGAACTCGCAGCGGCGCAGCAGGAAGCCGGTGCTGGTCTCATCGGCGTAGAAATAGAAAACGTAGTTCCTGCCTTTTTCATAATAGCCGTCCTCCGTGTCGATCCTGTTCTTTTCGAAAAGGCAGGCGGTGAACTGCATGTTCTTCACGTTCGTCACGTGCAGCAGGCCCGAGGAGGCGGTGATCTGCGAGAAGGTGCATTTTTCAAAAGCGAGATCGACCGATCCGTACACTTCGAAAAGCAGCTGCGAGCATTCGGTGATCAGCGTGTTCGTGCAGCGGAGGTTCGTGTCGTTGGCGAGCAGAAGCCCGAACGTGCCGCTGCCGATGAGCTTGCACCGATCGATCTTCACGCTGCTGCATTGGTCGAGGAACACCACGCCTCCCTCGCAGTTGTACAAGGATTTCGGAAGGTGGTTGAACTCGATGCCGCTGATCGAAAGCCGCGCGCATCTGCGGAAGGTCATGATGGTGTTCTGGATATCGCTCGTGCAGATGACGGTGCCGCTTTTTTTACCGATGAGTTGCAGGCCGTTCACGTTTTTGATCACCACGCCGTTGCCGCCGATGTATTGCACGTACGGTAAAAGGATCGGGTATTCTCCCGGTCGGCCGGGCTCGAGCGCCTTCAATTCCGCGATCTCGCGCAGCTGGATCGTGTCGCAATCGAAGACGATGACGCGCTCCGGGCCGATGGCTTTCACGAACTCGTCGGGCGTGCGCACGCGCAGCGTATCGGCGGCGAAAGCGGGGAACGCGAAGAAGAAAGTGAAAAGAAGCAGGAAAATGCGCATGGTGACGGGCGTATTGGTGAGGGAATGTAGCTCGCTTTCGGCATTCCCGCAAAAGCGGGCGTGTGCAGAACGGGATACATTTACGTGGCATTTTCCATAAACGATCCGCATGCAGCTGCGCATTCTCCGCTCTTACGCCACGCAATACCATAACCCGATCATCCTGCGCGAAGGCGATCGTGTCGTGCTCGGCGAAGAGGAAACGGAAGAAAAATGGAAAGGCTGGATCAAAGCCGCACACGACAACATCAGCGGCTGGATCCCGAAACAGATCGTCCATGCGCAGCCCGGCGGCACCGGCATCATCACCGAATATTATTCCGCGAAAGAGCTGGACGTCGAAGCCGGCGACGAAGTGGAAGCGCTCAAAGAGCTGAACGGCTGGCTCTGGGTAAAGCACATGCGGACCGGCGAAGAAGGCTGGATCCCCAAGGAAATCACAGCTTGAAAATCCCCCAATAAAGATCCCAAATCCCAAAACGATTTCGCTTGGGATTTGGGATCTAATTTTTGGAAATTTTTCTAGAAATCGAAGTACTCCGAGTACCCCCCGCGTGCGCCCGTTTCGAAATCCGAAGAGGAAGTGCGCTCCCGCTGGTAGAGGCGGATGCGGATCAGTTGATTTTCCATTTCCTTTTTGCGCTGCTGATCGCTCTCGAAGGAGATGCTGCTGCGCGAAACTTCCGGGTAGATCTTCAGCTTGTTCTGCTCCAGCGGCTGGACGCCCGTGCAGGCGAGCTTCCAGTTGCGCTTGTCTTTCGGGCGCCATTTGTAAAAATACACGTAGCCTTCCGAGACCTTGTTCTTCACGCGCACCTTGTCGAGCAGCACGACCGTATCGCCTTTGCCTTTCGTCTCGTCGTACAGCAGCAGCGATTGCACCATGGCTTCCTGCTGCCGCTGCGCGGCGGGCATCTTGTCCAGCTTCTTATGATGCTCGAGCACGGCGTAGGTGAGCGCGCGCGTTTTGCGTTTGCCCGCGTAATACGTCCAGATCGTGTCGTTCACCGGCATGCCGCTGCGCAGCATTTGTCCCGCAGCCACGAGGCTCAGCTCTTCCGGCGCCTGCGTGAGCACTTTGTCGAGGAAGCGGCGAACATTTTTGTCGCTGTAGAAAGGCGCGAGCAGCGTGACGTAATCGAGCAGCACTTCCTGCTCGTCGTTCACCGATTCGCGCGGGACGAAGCCTTTGCGGGGCGCGCGCGCGTATTCGTTCCGCAGCAGCGGGTTGCGTGAATCTTTTTCGTCGCGCGGGTGCGAGGAGACGTACAGCTTCAGCGCGTAGTTCGCGTCTTCGAGAATGTCTTCCACGCGGCGCGCGTACGTTTTGCGCTTCACAAAACCCGAATCGGCCAGCTGCGCGAGCAGGCTGTAGATCGTGGGACGGTACTCGGGGAAGCGCGCGTAGACGAGGACGCCGGGAAATAAATTCTGCGCCGTGCGCAGCGAATCGAAGAAAGGCGAAAACGCGCCTTCGATGTACGAATCTTTCGAGGTCACCGGCAATTCGGTGCGCAGCAGCTCGAGGAAGGTTTCCGCTCCGGGCGCGTGGTGCTGCAGGGCGACGGCGCCGAGCACGGCGAACTGCAGGCGCGTGGAATCGGTGTAGCGCGTGTAGAGCTTGCGCAGGAACGGGAGGATGTCCGGGCTCTTGCGCCGGCCCAGCGCGCGGATGAGCTGCTCCTTCTCGTTGTTCTCCAGCCTGGCGAAACGCGGATCGTCGATGGTGGCGATGAGCTGCGCGACGTTGCGGTCTTCGAGGTTCGCGGAAACGTAGCGGATCGCGTTTTTCGCCTGCTTGGCTTCGGTGCTGTCGGCGGAATAAATTTTCGGGAAGAAGAATTCGACGAGCTTGTCCTTCAGCACGTCCTCGCCGATGCAGGTGTCTTTCGGCTGGAAGCTGTCGAAGAATTTTTTCGCGAACGGCCCCGGCCCTTCGAGCGTGTCGATGCAGGTGCGCAGGGTGTAGACGAGCCCGCAGCGCTGCACCATTTTCACCAGGATGCCGCGCGTGCTGCCCGTGTCGCTGAGCAGGCCGGTGATCACCTCGAAGCTGCCTTCCTGCTTCCGCGAGCGCACGTGCCAGTGCAGCTCCTTGTCGTTGCGCAGATCGTCGTAGATGTAATTCCAGAATTCATCTTTCGTGCCCATCTGGAAATACGTGTTCAGCTTGCGGTAGCTGAGGCTCACGCTTTCGCTGTTCTGCGGACAGGTGTAAACGTGCGTGATGTTCACGGGCAGGAAACGGTTCTCTTCTTTTTTCTTCTCGCTCGTGCGCGAGCTGCGATCCTCGAGCAGCTTGTCGTACGGCGAAGGATTCGGATACGTCTGCACCGTGCAGTGGAACAGCGTGTCCTCGTACGCCTGCGTTTCCAGCGACAGCTTGCGCGCCGGCAGCTCCAGCGAATTCAGGAAGGCCATCGCCGAAACGGAATCGCCCCTGCAGCCCGCGAGGAAATAATGCCCGCCGCGCAAGACCAGCCGCGCGTAGATCTCTTGCCCGTCGACCGTGAATTTCGCATCCATGGCCGGGTGCTGCTTCCAGCTGAGCAGCTGCTTGCGAACCAGCGTGAGGCCCGTGTGCCGCGCGAAGAGATCGCTCATCACGCCCAGCTCGAACGTGTCTTCCTCGAGGTATTTGAAATCGAAGAGCGTGGCGGCGCTGAAGAAGCAATAATTTTTTCCGTCGGGCGAGAAGCCGGTGACGTAACGCTGCTGCGCGCTGCGGTGCGAGAGGTGCCGGTACTCCGTGTACTGCCCGGGAAAATCCAGGCGCAGGCCGAGGGCTGCGTCTTCATAGCGGCGCGGCTTGCCGGCGACGGGGCGGAAGCTGATGGAGGAGAAGAAACGTTCCGCTTCGGGGCCCGATGAAATATACTCGTCCGTGCCGCTGGCTTTGAATACGTAGATCTCCTCGGGCGTGACGAAAATGTTGTACCGCTGCACGTCGCCTTTCGAAGTTTTGTTCACGATGTCGTAGCCGGGCCGCTCGCCTTCGATCGCTTTTTTGCTGATGATCTTGCCGGGAATATTTTCATACAGCAGGCTGTCGATGCGCTTGAGGATGTGCGCGGCGCCCTGGCCTTTCAGCCCGCCGTAATGGTTGATGCGCTGGATATGGTAATACGATCCGTTCGCCATGTCGAGGCAGATGTAATCTTTCGACGAAGCGTCGGCCGCGGTCTCGTAAAAACGATGCGGCAGTTCCACGCTGAAAGCTGAATCGGCGGCGTACTGTTTCGTGAACTGCACCGGGAAGCGGATCGCGTCGATCTCGGCTTTGAAGGTGATCTCGCGGTTATTCGTCACGCTCACGGGACGCAGCGTGTAGCCTTTCCTGCGCAGCAATTCGATCACGCCTTTCTCGCCGGGCAGGTGCGCAGCGCCCACGCCCGCGAACAGCGCGCTTTTTTTCATCACGGAATCCATGCGCTCCGCCATCAGGATGTTGCGCTCGTACAGCAAATACTGCAAATGATTCTGCGAGCCTTCCAGCAACTGCATCGAATCGAGCTGCGAGAGATCGCCGCGGCGGTACGCGTCCTCGAGCGCTTCGGTGTACGACATGTTCTTGCAGAGCTCGCGCAGCAGCAGGCGTTTCCGCTCGCGCTCCTCGCGCGCTTTCTCCTCGTCGTCCTCTTCGTCGGGAATGCGCGAGCGGTTCGACAATTCGCGCGACTCGACGAAGTCCTCGATGCCGATCACTTTTTTGTTCAGCTTTTTCCCGACCTGGAAAATGAAATGATCGAGGTAGGTGTTCTCTTCGAAATCGCTGCGCATCGAGCTGGTGCGGTACAGCATGTTGTTGATGATCGAAGGGCTGGAGCGCAGCAGGGCCTTCAGGTCTTTCTGCTCGGGGGCCTGCGGCGTGAGGGCGTAGCGGTAGAAACCGCTGGAGGAGCTGCTTCCGCCGTAAAATTCTTTCAGCCGCTGAGCGCGGTCGATCTCCAGGTTGTTGTCCAGCCATTTTTCCATGTCCAGCTCCAGCGCCACGACGTCTACTTTGCGGATGGCCACGAAAAAGCTGTCGCTGAGATGAAAGGCCACCTTGCGGCTGACGTGCATGGTGCCGTAGAGGTAGGAAGGCTTGCTGAGCCCGTTGCCGCTGATCTCCCAGAGCAGGCCCTGGTATTTCGGCGGGGCTTTTTGCGCGTCCGCAGTTGCGGCGAAGAGCAGCGCAAAAAATAAAAATGTGAAAGCACGCAGGCGGCTGTGCAGCATGGCGGGCGAATGGGAGACGGGGTAAATCGAATGCATTGCCAAAAATAAGAAATGCGCGGCTGCGCGCCGGGATAAAATCGGCGGGTTTTAACGTTTATCGGGAAAAAAATGCGCGCTGTTTCAGTCGATGTACCATTCGAAAATCCGGGAAAGGAACAGGAGAATCGCCACGAACTGCCCGAACGCGCTGAAGCAAACCGGCTTCCACGAAATATTTTTCCTGTACCGGATGAAATAAAACACGATCGCAGCGAGCCAGAAAAAAAATGAATAGAACCAGAGGTTCGCAGCAAGATCCACCCAGGGCGCGTACGCCGCATAGATCGAAAGTGATTTCGGATCGGGGTGGTTGTAAGACGGCGGATGCCCGAGCACGCGCGCCGCGTGGAAATAAAACGCCAGCAGCGAAACGATAAATCCGAACGGGATGATGCCGAGCGTGAGCAGCGTGATTTTCCAGTAGCTCATGCGGCTCGATTCAATCCGCCGTGAAGCGGCAGTGATACACGCGCTCGTCGGTGCGGATCACCGCGATGTAGCTGCCCGCGGGCCAGCTCCTGCGCTGCAGCGTGACCGTTCCTTCCGTGCTGCCGGAATGCGTTTCCATTAATTGCCCCGTGATGCTGTAGAGATCCAATTCGTAACGCTGCGTTCCGCTCAGCGGCAATTTCAATTGCAATTGCTCATGCACGGGATTCGGAAAGGCCTGCAGCGAAAGATCTTTTTCCTGCTCTTCGACGCCGTTCGGAATGTAGTTGCTGATGATGTTGAGCAACAAATGATACGTGCGAAAATCGATCTTGCGATGACTGCTCTGCGAAGCCCAGACCAGCGTACCGTAAGTGATCCAGGCCTGGTTGTCCGTCCAGAGCAGCGGACCGCCGCCTTCGCCGTGGGTGGAAGGCACGCCGAGCGAATAGTAATCGAAGGAAGGCGGTGTGTACGCGAGCTCGCCGTAACGGTAATACAAGGTGTCGCCGTTGTACTGCACGCTGGGATTGATGACGTCGGGCACGTTCGGGTAAGTGAAGGAATGAAAAACAGTATTGTTCATGAACGCCGTATCCGTGTTGTACCCCATGCCGACCCAGCCCGTGGACAAGCCGATGGGTTTCGTCAGCTCGATCAGCCCGCAAAAATCGCCCGTGCTTTCACCGTCGTACCAGTCTTTGAAAATGTAGTATTTGCCCGAGGTCGCCGAATCGAATAGGGGATGCGGCAGGCCGAGATCGTACGCGGGATAGACGATCGCGCTGTCGTACCAGAGCGGTCCGTTGGTGAAGAATCCGTCGTTAAGGCAGGCCGACATCGTGAGCACGGTATACGGTCCGATCACGATGCCCGTGCAGCCGTCGAACAGCGTGTCGTTCCGCATGTTTTTGATCTTGACGACGGTGCTGACGGGAAACAGGTCGAGGTCGAGGCCGTACGTGCCTACGGCAGGCAGGCGTTGAATGAACGGTCCGCCCGTAGAGACCGGCGGCGTTTGCGACAAAGTTTGCGGCGCGCCCATGACGCCCGTGTTCCAGCCGGTGTTGTCGGACACCAGTTGCGGTGGGAAGGGCAGCGCCGGCGGAATGAATTGCGTTTGCCCGGTGGCGATGGTGTATTCGACGATCGTGTCGTTCGGTTGCGCGCGCAGGAAAGCGGGCAGCAGGAGCAGCAGGAGTGCGAGAGATCTCATGTGTGTGCGTGTTTGGCAGTGCAAAAACGACGTGCGAAAAAAAATATTGCGCGGAGATGTGCGGCAAATTCGAAATTCGAAATTAAAAATCCGAAATCAAGGTACCTTTGCCGCATGAGCGAAGCGAACAAGGACCTGCTTTTTGTCGCCAAGACCATGCCCGGCCTCGAAGCCGAGCTGGCAAAAGAACTGCTGCGCATCGGCGCGCGCGACATCCAGGAGCACAAGCGCGCGCTGAGCTTCGTGGGCGACAAAGGCACGATGTACAAAGCCAACCTCTGCCTGCGCACCGCCCTGCGCATCCTGCTGCCGATGGCCAGCTTCGAGATCCGCGGCGAGAACGATCTCTACGATAAGATCCGCGAGATGCGCTGGGAGCAATGGCTGGAGGCGGACGACACGCTCGCGGTGGATTGCACGCTGAACACCGAGTTGTTTACGCACTCGCAGTACATCGCGCAGCGCACCAAAGACGCCATCGTCGACCGTTTCCGCGATATGTATGGCCGCCGCCCCTCCGTCGATCTGCGCGAGCCCACGCTGCGCATCAACATTCACATCTCGCGCACCACCTGCTCGGTGGCTTTCGACAGCTCGGGCGAATCGCTTCATAAGCGCGGTTACCGTGATCTCACCGGGCAGGCGCCGCTGAACGAAGTGCTGGCCGCGGGAATGGTGCTGCTCAGCGGCTGGGAGCGCCACACGCCTTTCCTCGACCCGATGTGCGGCTCAGGTACGCTTTTGATCGAAGCCGCGCTGCTGGCGAACAACATCCCGCCCGGCATTTTCCGCGAGACCTTCGGATTCGAGCGCTGGAAAGATTTCGACGCGTCCCTCTGGGAAACGATCCGCGAAGGGCAATTGAACCGCATCAGCAACGAGGTGCAAACGATCATCGGCTCCGATCTTTCGCAGCACGTTGTGCGCAAGGCGCGGGAGAACGTGAAGCTGGCGAAGGTGGACGACATCGTCAAAGTCCTCGTCGGCGATTTCCACGACATCGAAATACCCGAGCGGAAAGGAACGCTGATCCTCAACCCGCCTTACGGCGAGCGCATGCACAAAGAAGATATTTCGGAGCTCTACAAGCGCATCGGCGACACGCTCAAGAAACGCTTCGCGGGCTGGCAGGCCTGGATGATCAGCTCGAACATGGAAGCGCTGAAGCACGTGGGCTTGCGGCCTTCACGCAGGATCACGCTGTACAACGGCGCGCTGGAATGCAAGTTCATGAAGTTCGACTTGTACGAGGGCACGAAGAAAATTCACAAGCTGAACCGGGATTAGCGCGGCGGCTTATTTCATGAACGACCAGATCACGCCGCCGGTCAGCGCGCAGGCCAGCAAGAGCAGCGCGATGCCGTACGCTTTTTTGCGTTCCAGCTTCAGCCACATGTAAAAACCGGTCACGACGAAAAGCAGCAAGGCAAGGCTGGAAAGATCCATCATGAGAGCGTACAGCAGGTGAGGAAGATCGCCTTCGTAACCGTGGATGCGGTGCAGGCGCGTGATCGTTTTATAAGCGCCCGGGCCGCCGCCGCTCAGCTGATCCTCGTGGGAAAGCATGAAGCCCGTGATGAAATACATCAGGAGGAACCCCAGCAGCACGAACGCCGACCAGGTGTGCGCAACGCGAATGAACGGGTAGAGATTTTTTTTCATCAGGCCATCGTGAGCATGAACAGCAGCGATAAAAGCGCAAATGCGGAAACCACGACGAGGCCCGCGATGCGCTCTTTCCGTTTTTTAGCGAAGAGAAAAATGCCGGAGCAGGCGGCGAAGAGCAGGTAGACCACGCAAATGTCCTGGTAAAATCCCCAGAGCACGTGCACCCAGCTGCGGTTCGGGATGTCGCCCCCGAACATGTGCAGGTTATTGAAAAGCTTCCAGAATCCTTTGCGCTTTTCGCTGATCGTAATGCGTTCCGCCGCGCTGTCGGCCGTCAGTGTGAATTCCTTGCCGGGATGGATCACTTTGCAGCGGAATGTTCCTTTCGCTCTGCTTGTCTCCCAGCGCGGCGCCCAGCCCGTCAGGCCCAGCGTGTCCCGCAAAGCGGCTGCGAGCCGATGATCGGGCAGGCCGAACGGGATTTTTTGCCGAACGGTGCGGATCACCGTCTCATTGCCTTCCTGCATAAAGCCGAAACGGTGATTGATGTCCAGCGAGCTGACGGCGAAAATGACGAGATAGGGCGCACAGAAAATGCCAGCGTAAAGGTGCAGCCTGAGGAGGAGCCGTTGCGCGCGCATGGGAGAAAACGTTTGGCGTATAATGCAAGGCCCAGGGAAAAGTGACGCCGGGTGGAACGCTACCCGCTCAGCCGCGAGAACCGCGCGTTCGATTTCGGGAAATCCATCGACAGCGCAAACGCCGAGAGCAATCCGCAAAGCAAAACCGTCCCGATAAATCCAGCGTCGAATTTTTGCGCGACCGGCAAAAAATTTCCTGAAGGCAGGCACATAATCATGCCGCCTGCAAGCATGCTCGCCACCGCCGCCCATTGGTAAACGCGCAGGCCTGCGATGATTTTCGTCTGTGCTTCGCCGCGGTACGCTTCCTCCACGAAACGCGCGATGCCTGCGAGCAAAAAATACAAACCCGTGATCACCGTCAGCGGCACGCCCGAGATCCACAAACGAAAAAGCAAGCAGCCGATCGCGATGTTCGCAACAATGGAATACAGCTGCGTATTGTGCAGGCTTCGTCCTTTCATGCCGGAGATGTGGCACACGCGCGACTGTTCGCGGAAATAGCGGATGCCCCAGTCTTCACGCACCGGGCTTCCGTGGCAGCAACCCTGCACGAGGCAGCGCAGGCGTCCCGCCGCCTGCGCGAACGGCGCGCACAAAGCCAGCGACGCCGCAATTCTTGAAAGCTCGATATCGAAAATAAAAGGAGCAGCGAGAAGCGCGAGCCCGCCGCCGATCATGCTGCCGTAATAGCCGAAAGGACGCAGCAAACGCGGCGAGCCTTCCACGAATTGCCCCCAGAGCGCGCCGCCGAGCAAGGTGCAGGCGAGCAGGAAAAGCAGGAGCCAGTTATTCCCGAGAAAAAGTCCCGCGATCAGTCCGCCCGTGATGCCCGCCAGCGCTGCGTAGGCGGCATGGCTGATGATGCGCAGCGGACCGATCTTCCACTCGCGCCAGGAATTCGCGATCTGCCCGCAAATTTTTTGCACGTCGCTGAAAATAGCTTTGTAATTCAGCGCCGCGAGGGCCAGCGCTATGCCCGCCAGCACGTCTGCCGCAGAATGAATGCCGGTGGTGATGCAACTGGCGCAGATGCAGAGCGCGAATGCGTAAAATAAAATTCGTAACCGCGGATATGATCTGCCGTACGCCGCCGCCGCCACGATCGCCCAGGCGGCGTGAAAAGATGGGAACGCGGCCGAAGAGCCGTCCCAGTCACGCTCGAGAAGGATCAGCTCCCCGAAAAAAGTTTGCGGCGCAAAATCGCGTGGCACACTTTGGAAAGGCAATATGATCTGCAGGAAGATCCCGCCGGTGATGATCAATAAAGCGGTGATGAAAAATTGCTGCAGTTGCCGCTGCGTCCTGCAGAACAAAGGCGCCAGCCCGACGAAGACGTACGTGAGCGCGTAGAAAATTTCCGTCCACTCGATCACCGGCCATTCCCGCTCGAACGAGAACATCGTGTCCAGGCAGGGCGGCACGCAGCCGATCGTGATCAGCATTTCGTACAGCACCGCCCAGGCCATGAAGATCACCAGCGCGCCGGCGGATCGTTTTCCGAAGGAAACCGGCGCATCGCTTCCCGCGGGAAAGCTGAGCAGCGGGCGAAAATCACTTTCCCCAAAACGTTTTTCGAGATCGATCTTTTCGTAGCCGTGCACCAGGGCCGCGCACAAAAGCGCCAGCACCGGCGTCACTACGTACAGCCCCGCCGCCGAGCGCAGCAGGAGCGACGCGCCGCCGCAGCAGATCACCGCGCCCACGTAGATCGGGTGCGCGAACCAGGCGTACACGCCGCGCGTCACGAAATGTCCCGGCGGGTACGCGTTCATCGGCAAACCTTTCCCGTAGCGCCGCAGGTCGAACATGGCTGCAAGCACGAGCAATGCTCCGGCGATCAGCAATGCGATGCCCATGCTTTTCAGCTCCGGCACGGGAAGCGGAACGCCGCCTTCGATGCGCGAGGCCCAGAGCAGGAGCAGGGCCGGGAGCGCCGCGCAGAACAGCAGCCCGTAAAGAATTTTCCCGGTGAGCGGCGAGAGCTTCATACCCAGCGCACGAGTTCGTGGATCATCCAGCCGCTTTCCGTTTCGCCGTTGGGCAATTCGAGCCGGCCTTTGCTGCGCCATTTGTATTCTTCGGTGCGAAGGGCTTTGAGCGGGATGATGCGTTTGATGGATTGGAACGGGCGGAACACGGTGGAGAGCAACGCCCCGCTGCGCAGCGCGCGATCATCGCTGTGGCGGAGACGGAATTGCGCGTTGCGCATTTCTCCTTCGGAAAATTCCAGCGCCTCGCAGCGCAGGCCGTTGTGAAACACCCAGGCGCGCGGCAATTCGCCTTGCCAGTCGATCCAGGTGATGCTGTGATTTTCCGAGATAAAACGCCCCCAGCGCAGCTCGCGGATCGGCAGTTCCCAGGGCGGGATGCTCAGCTCCAGGCGTTCGGTGTAGCCCCAGCCTTCCAACTCTTCGTCGAGCACGCGCAGCTGCGCTTTCGCTTTCGGCTGCCGGCACAGCCAGTCGATCGTTCCTTTGGCCGTGCGCAGCAAGTTTTCTTCGAGCGGCTCCTGCGCCGATCTCCATTCCGCTTCGATGCCTTTCGCCTGCCAGCGCAGCACGCCGTTCTCCCACTGCGGCTCCGGCTCACGCGTGAACCCGCCCTTGCCCTGCACTTTCCCGTCGCTGCCCATGACCAGCAAATGATAATAATGCAGCTTCAGCTTGTTCCAGCGCAGCGCCGCATGATAGCCCACGCAGCAGCGCCCGTCCGCCGACACCACATCCATGTACCATTTCGAGAGGAGAAACATTTGATCGGGGTTGAAACAAAAGTACGCTGACTATTCCGGATATACGATCTCGGATTTCGGATATGCGCACGGGCCTTCCCACAGGGAAAATCCGAGATCCGAGATCGTATATCCGAAATTATTTCAGGAGCTTTTTTTTCGAGTGCGCACGTAAGGCAGCCGTTCCTTCAGCCTGTTCAGCGGCGCTTCGAACAAATGCCAGGAAATCGTCGCGACGCCGATGGTGATCAGCAGCAGCCAGCCTGCGCAGGTCCACATGTTCTCGCAGCTTTTTCCGCCGAGCACGGTGGGGAAGATCATCATATAAAGGTTCGCGGCGAACATGTGAAAAATGTAGAGGCCGTACGTGATCTTGCCCAGGTATTGCACCAGCCCGTTCTCGAGGAACAGCCGCATCGGCCCGGCGAATTTTCTTTCCTGCGCGCGCGCCACGAAGAAAAAGCACACGAGCACGAAGACCGGCAGATCGAACAAGCAGATGTAAAATCCCCATTGGAAATACCAGGCCGTGCGGTTCAGCAAAATAAATGCGAGCAGCGCCGCCCAGGGCAGCCACCAGCGCGAGGCCAGGCGTTCCGACAGCTCGCGGCGGTAAAGGCTCCACCAGCCCAGCAGCGCGCCGAACGCGAGCGGGAACAGATTGCAGAACGTTTCGCGCTGCGCGATGTCCCACAGCTCGTATTTGTAAAGGATGAAACCGCGCAACGCCATCGAGCAAAAGCACAGCGTGAGAATGATCGCGGGCAGCCGGCGCAGCGGGGCGAAGAGGACGATCAGCGGCCACACGAGGTAAAAATGCTCTTCCACGCACAGCGACCAGAAATGGATGAACGAGCCGAGATCCGCTCCCGGGTTGAACACGGCGTAATAATTCAGCGTGTAGCTGTACAGCCAGGGCGCCAGCTCGTCCGACTTCGGAAAATCGACCAGCTGCAGGATAAGGACAGTGAGATAATAAACGGGAAAAATGCGCAGCGAGCGGCGGATGTAAAATGCAACCAGGCTGCGGCCGCGCTTCCCGCCCAGCTGCTCGCTCTCTTCGCGGGCCCTGAGCAAAATGCGCGTGATCAGAAATCCGCTGAGCACGAAAAACAAATGCACGCCGTACGCCGCGGGCAAAGCGGGCAGATCGCCCGGCGGGTATTGCCATTGCACCCAATGCCCGTACATCACGAGAAGAACGGCGATGAGCCGGAAACCGTCGAGCTGGGGCAGGTACTTGTGTTGCATGAACGCTTCGCGAAGATAATCGCCTGCGCGCAACCCTTGCGCATTTCGGATTTCGGATGTACGATTTCGAATTTCGGATTTGCCGCACAAACCCTTGCGCATGCCGGATTTCGGAT
>Ga0196978_1000294_pt1 | contig 25975 bp, 25 predicted proteins | sample S3v_2013CmetaG_FD_155491 | JGI IMG/M metagenome (GOLD analysis project Ga0196978, IMG submission 155491) | Soil microbial communities from Anza Borrego desert, Southern California, United States - S3+v_20-13C | ecosystem: Environmental > Terrestrial > Soil > Desert | place: USA: California... | reverse complement strand
GCATCCTTCAGGACCGCGCCGCTGATCTTGCGCGCCGACTTGACGACCTTGTTCAGGCAGGCCTGCTGGGCCTTGTTCTGCTGGTCCGCCACCGCGTTGCCGGCAACGAGCAACAACGTGCTCAACGTAACGAGTACGAAACGTTTCATGGATTCCCCCACCGCGAAGATTGGGCCGGCTTCCCCGCTGCCGACTGCGCGGGCGGAGACTATCTTGCGCCCCGTGGCATCGGCAAGGCGGCAAGATGCTTGGCGGGGGCTTTTGCGCAGGTTTTACGGAGCAGGCTCGGTCATCGGGCGCGAGAAGAACTTGCCGGTGGAGCGGACCAGGAGCCGTGCGCCCTGACGGACCTCGGCCTCGATGACGAGGTAGCGAGGATGCTCGCGCGAGGCAATGCGTGCCGCGACCTCGATCTCCTGCTCGACGGGGCAGGGCTGCTCGTAACGAACGTTCAGCTCGCCGGTGACCACGCGCACCTCGCCGAGAAAGACGGCGGCCGCGCACGAGAACTCGTCGAGGATCGTGGCCACGATGCCGCCGTGGGCGATCCCGGGGGCGCCGTGGAACTTTTCGGGGATGCGGTAGGTGGCGCGCACTTCGTCGCCGACGCGAAAAAAGCGCAGATGCAGGCCGTCCGCATTGCTGCGCGAGCAGCCGAAGCAGCCGCCGTCACCGAACGGAAACAGCAGCTCGTCCTGATGCGGCTCGGACACGGGGCGGCTGTATGCGAAATCGACCCTCGGACCAAACGCGTATAGGAAGGCCGCGGTGAGCGCCGCAGGCGAAATACGCCGAAATCACGCGCCCGTGCGCGGCCTCGACATGCACTGGCTCGAGCAGGGTAGCGGGCCGCTGGTGCTGCTGTGCCACGGCTTTCCCGAATGCTCCTGGTCGTGGCGGCACCAGATCGCGGCGCTGGCTGGCGCGCGCTTTCGCGCCGTCGCGCCCGATCTTCGCGGCTATGGCGACACGAGTGGCCCGGCTCGGCCACAGGACTGCGACGTCGTTTCTCTGACCGATGACCTGGTTGCTCTGACCGCAGCGCTCGGCGAGCAGCATGCGGTACTGGTCGGGCATGACTTCGGTGCGCTGCTGGCGTGGCACGCGGCAGCGCTGCGGCCCGACGTCTTCGCCAGCGTGGCCTGTCTCTCGGTCGGCTACCCGAGCTTTTTAACGGGCAGACGACCGCCGCTGGAGGTGCTGAAGGAGCGGGTAGGGGAGTCGTTCCACTACATCCTCTACTTCCAGGAAGCCGGCGTTGCCGAAGCGGAGCTCGAAGCCGACGTGCGCAGCACTCTCCTTTCGATCCTGTGGGAGAGCAGCGGCGAGGCCGTCGAGGCCGGCAAGCCGTTTCTTGCCGGTGCGCGTTCACGTTTCCTGGAAGGGATGGCGGCCTCCGCTCGATTGCCGGCCTGGCTGACGGAGGCGGATCTGGACGTCTACGTTCGAGCCTTCGAGCGCACCGGCTTTGCGGGCGCGCTGGCCTGGTACCGCGCCTTCGACCTTGGATGGCACGAGCTCGCGGACCGGCGCACGGCCAAAGTCGAGGTGCCTGCGCTGTTCATGGCCGGCTCGCTCGATCCGGTGCTCGCCTCGACCACGGGCCTGCTCTCACGGATGCGGCAGTGGGTTCCGGCGCTCGAGGACACGATCATTCTCGAAGGATGTGGTCACTGGATCCAGCAGGAGCGCGCGCGCGAAGTCAGCGACGCGCTCGTTTCGTTCGCGAGACGGCATGTCTGAAGAGCTGCGCATCGAGCTGCTGCCCTCGCTCGACGGCATCGCTGTCGAGGATTGGAACGGGCTGGTCGGACCCGACGATCCGTTCTGCCGGTACGAGTTCCTGGACGCCCTGGAGACCACCGGCGTCGTCGGCCGCCGCACTACGTGGCAGCCACGGCACCTTACGGTCTGGGACGGCACGCGACTGATCGGGGCGATGCCCCTTTACGTGCGTACCGATTCCTATGGCGAATACATCTTCGATTTCGGATGGGCCGAGGGCTACGCGCGCGCCGGCCTTCGCTATTATCCCAAGGCCGTCGCCGCGGTGCCGTTCACGCCGGTGACCGGCTCGCGCATGCTGGTGGCGCCCGACCGTTCGTTCGAGGTGGTCGCGGGCGCGATGGTCGATGCGCTGCCGCGCGCGGCCGAGACGCTGGAGCTGTCGGGTGTCCACGTCCTGTTCCCGCGCCAGCACGAGCACGACTTCCTGGTCTCGCGAGGCTTCCTGTCGCGCATCACGCATCAATATCACTGGTTCAACCGCGGCTACCGCACCTTCGAAGACTACCTGGCCGACCTGCGATCCAAGAAGAGGAAACAGGTGCTGCGCGAGCGCGCCGACGTGGCCGAGCAGGGCCTGCGCGTCGAGCTGATCGAGGGCGACGCCGTCACGCCCGAGCACGTGGCGGCGGTGTGGCGCTTCTACCTCGAGACCGCCGAGCGCAAGTGGTCGCAGCCGTATCTGGTGCGCGCCACCTTCGAGACGCTGGCCAGGACGTTCCGCAAGAACCTCGTGCTGGTGCTGGCCCACGACGGCGACCGCTACGTGGGCGGGACCTTCAACGTGCGCGGCAGGAACTGCCTCTTCGGCCGCTACTGGGGCACCATCGGCCGGTACTCGTCCCTGCACTTCGAATGCTGCTACTGGCAGCTGATCGAGTACGCCATCGACCGCGGCATCGACCTGGTGGAGGCGGGCGCGCAGGGCGAGCACAAGTTCCTGCGCGGCTTCGTGGCGAGGCCCACCTACAGCGCGCACTGGATGGCCAATGCCGCCGGCCACCGCTCCATCTCCAACTTCCTGGAGCGCGAGCGCGAATATGAAGGGGACGTCATCGAGCGCTACAACCGCGTCTCGCCGGTCAAGAGCGAGCGGTCCAAGCAGGACAGGTGATGAACGAATCCACGCCTTGCGTGGCTGCGTTCAAGGGGCCGGCGGAAAACGCGAAGACGGAGCAGGTCGAATGGCTGGCGGGCGAGCGGGCAGCGTCCTTGACACAGGTGTCGACGCGATGCCGTATGCCTGGATGATGCCGGGTTTCGAGCAGCAGCGCTGGTCGCGCGGCTTTTTCTGGTTCTTTGCGCTGGCCCTCCAGTTGGCGACTCACGGGTCTCGCGACGCCGCTCTCGCCGAGATTCCCGTTTCGGCAAGGTCTGCTGCCGAGATCCCGATCGACTGGTTTTCCGGCACTTCGTATGACGTTGCCGCAGCAGGGCAGGTGCTGGTCGCGGTCAGCGTCTGCGAGTTCAACCAACCGGACGTCTGCGTCACGCGCTCGCTCGATGGCGGACGGACGTGGCTGGCGCCCATTGCAATGGCCGACCTCAGCGGTCGCCTTCGCATTGGCGTGGCCGCCTCGGGAACGCTGCTGATCAGCGGCGGCTGCGGCCCGGCGGAGCCGGACGTGGCGGTCCCGTGCGTCTATCGCTCGGTGGACGAAGGCGAGACGTGGCTTCGAATCGAGCTTCCCTTTTTCCCAGGCAGTCAGGAACTCGTTCGACTGACTCGGCCTGTGGCCTCAGGCACGACCTGGCATGTTGCGGGCGGCCTTACGCAGCTCGACCTTTGGCGATCCGAAGACGACGGCTTGACGTGGCAGGTGAGCATGCTGAACGAGCGGCCCTGGGGCGTCGACAGCAACCTTGCCACGGATGGCGGCGGCAACTGGGTTCTCGTCTTCGAAGGCGGCTCGATGATCCGGTCCGCCGACGATGGCCTTACGTGGAGCGCCCCGGCCTCGATCGACAGCCACGGTTTGACCGGCGCCATCGGACCCAACGACATCGCCGGCGTACCGGGCGGCCCCTTCCTTCTGATGTTCAACGCGACGACGTCCGGAGCTCTGGCAGCCGGCAGCGATTGCGATCTCGTCGCGGCTCGCTCGTTCGATGGCGGCGCCAGTTGGCAGGATTTCCGTCTCGTCGATCCGGAGGCGGGGCGGAGCCGCGACTATCAGAATCAGAGTTGCCAGCGGCCGCGGCTCATCCGCGAGCCGGCCGGCGGCCGGTTATGGACGATATGGTCGGATCTCGGCGTCCCCTACAGCCGCAGTGACAATGATCTTCTGTACTCGCTGTCCGACGACGATGGAGCAACCTGGGCGAGGCCGGCGGCGTTCAACATCTGGGCCGGAGGGGACCGCGGTGGAGAGTCCGACCCCAGCATCGCCGTGACAGCCAGCGGGGAAGTGAGCGTCCTCTTTCGAGGAGGGCGTTTCCCCAGCAGCTCGAATCGTTTCTACAGGATCGCCTCCTACAGCGACTGTCCGGTCATGCCGTCCGCAACCTGCCATGACTCGGGCAATGCGACGCTGGAGGTGCGCAACAGTCCGGGCGCCGACGACTCGCTGCAGTGGGCGTGGATCGGGTCGGACGCGGCCGGCTCTGCCGGCTTCGGCGATCCACTTGCATCGACCTCCTATCTCTTTTGCGTGTACGAGGAGACGACGTCGGGACCTCAGCTCATCGTCGAGCGCGAGATCGAAGCGGGCGGGTCATGCGGCTCCAAGCCATGCTGGAAGAAGACCCGCGGCGGCTATCGGTATGCCGACAGTCGCAAAGCCGTCTCGCCGGTAAAAAGCCTGTCGATGAGCTCCTCGTCCCACGGCGTCAGCCGATTCCAGCTGGCCCTGGCGGGTCCCGCGCTGTCGCCGCCCACGCTTCCCATCTCTGCCGATGCCTTGACGGTCCAGCTCAATCGGATCGGCACCGACGACTGTTGGACCAGTCTCCATACGCGCCTCAGCGTCAATACGACCAATCTCGTCGTGGCGCTCCCGTAGCCGAGTCTGCGGTCGACCGCAGTGCGGTCGCAGCGTTGACCGCAACCCTTTCGAGACTACAATCCCGGCCAGGATGGCCGACCAGCAGGTACCGGTGCGGCGGGAAGAGGGCCAGGTCCTCAGCCGCGAGAAGACGCGGCTGAAGAGGCCGCCCATGTATGCCGTCATTCTCCTGAACGACGACTACACCCCCATGGAGTTCGTCATCTGGATCCTTCAGATGGTGTTCTACAAGGACCACGCCGAGGCGACGCGTTTGATGCTCCAGGTGCACCACGAAGGGCGCGGAACGGCCGGAATCTTCACTCACGACGTGGCCCGGACCAAGGCGGTCCAGGTCGAGCAGATGGCGCGCAAGCACGAACACCCTCTGGCTTGCGTGATCGAGGCGGTGGAAAGTTGAGCAACGCGGCGAGGCCGCACCCGGGAACGAGGCGATGCTGATTTCGGAGGAACTCGAAAAGACCCTGCAAAGAGCCGTGGACCGGGCCAAGGCCGGGCGCCACGAGTTCGTCGCGCCCGAGCATCTGCTCTTCGCGCTGACCTCGGATGCGGTGGCCGCCGAGATCCTCCTCCACTGCGGCGCCGACGTCGAGAACCTGCGCCGCGAGGTCGACCGTTTCCTCGACGACAACATGCCCTCGTATCCGTCCCACGTGGCCGGACCCGACGGCGGCACTCCCGATCCCAGCTACACCATCGGCTGCCAATTCGTGCTGCAGCTTGCCGCCTCGCACGTGCAGAGCTCGGGCAAGTCGCAGATCGACGGCGGCAACGTGCTGGCCGCACTGTTCCGCGACGACGAGTCGCACGCGGCCTACTTCCTCAAGAAACAGGGCGTCTCCCGGTTGGACGTCGTCCGCTACATCTCGCACAAGGTTTCACGCGTGGCACCTCGCGGTCTTCCCTTCGAAGGCGGAAGCAGCAGCGGCGAGGAAGAAGGCGAGGGCGGCTCCGGCCCCGTCTCCGATCCTCTCGAAGCGTTCTGCACCAACCTCAATGCCAAGGCCGCCGAGGGACGTCTCGATCCACTGATCGGGCGCAGCCCCGAGCTGGCGCGAACCATCCACATTCTGGCGCGACGGCGAAAGAACAATCCCGTCTTCGTCGGCGATGCGGGTGTGGGCAAGACGGCCATCGTCGAAGGCCTGGCCCTGAAGATCCACAAGGGCGAGGTGCCCGAGTATCTCAAGGACGTCACGATCTACGCGCTCGACATGGGCGGGCTGCTTGCCGGCACGCGCTACCGCGGCGACTTCGAGGAACGGCTGAAGGCCGTCATCGACGCCATTCAGACCGATCGCGATCACCGCATCCTGTTCGTCGACGAGATCCACAACATCATCGGTGCCGGCGCGGTCAGCGGCGGCGCGATGGATGCGTCCAACATGCTCAAGCCGGTGCTGGCCAATGGCGACATCAAGTGCATCGGCACCACGACCTACAAGGAGTACCGGCAGGTCTTCGAGAAGGACCACGCGCTCTCGCGCCGCTTCCAGAAGGTCGACGTGGGCGAGCCTTCGCACGACGAGTCCATCGACATCCTGAAGGGCCTGCAGGGACGCTACGAGGATTTCCACGGCGTCAGCTACACGCCCGGTTCCATCAAGGCGTCGGTGGATCTGTCCTCCAAGCACATCAACGACCGCTTCCTTCCCGACAAGGCCATCGACGTCATGGACGAGGCCGGCGCCGAGGTGAAGCTGCGCGCCAACAAGCCGCAGGTGTCGGTGGAGGCCGCGCTCGAGATCGACGATGCGGCGGCGGCCGGCGTCGACGACGGAGCGCCCGAGAAGAAGCGGCCAAAGGTGACCACGCGCGACATCGAGAACGTGGTCTCGCGCATCGCCAAGGTGCCGACCCGCAGCGTCAAGGTCGACGACAAGAAGCGGCTCGAGACTCTTGCGCGCGATCTCAAGCTCCTCATCTACGGGCAGGAGAGCGCGGTCGAGCAGGTCGTCTCCTCGATTCAGCTGTCACGGGCAGGGCTGGGCGAGCCGGACAAGCCCATCGGCAGCTTCCTGTTCGCGGGCCCCACGGGCGTGGGCAAGACCGAGCTCGCCAAGCAGCTGGCGGCCGCGCTCGACATCGGCTTCATCCGCTTCGACATGTCCGAGTACATGGAGAAGCACTCGGTCTCGCGCCTGATCGGCTCGCCGCCCGGCTACGTCGGCTTCGATCAGGGCGGCCAGCTCACCGAGGCGATCCACCGCACGCCGCATGCGGTGCTGCTGCTGGACGAGATCGAGAAGGCGCACCAGGACATCGACAACATCCTGCTGCAGATCATGGACTACGCCACGCTGACGGATAACAACGGACGCAAGACCGACTTCCGCAACGTCATCCTGATCATGACGACCAACACCGGCGCGCGCGAGAGCATGGCCAACGCCATGGGCTTCGAGTCCAAGTCCGATTTCTCGGGCAAGAGCTCCAAGGCCATCGAGACCGCGTTCAATCCCGAGTTCCGCAACCGCCTGACGGCCATCGTCCAGTTCCGCTCGCTCGGCACCGAGATCGCCGAGCAGATCGTCGAGAAGATGGTCGCCGAGCTGGAGATGCGCCTGAAACCCCGGGGCGTCGATCTGGTGCTGGATCCGACCGCGCGCGCGTGGCTGGCCAAGAAGGGCTACGACGAGAAGTTCGGCGCGCGGCCGATGCGGCGCCTGATCGAGAGCGAGATCTCGCACAAGCTCAGCCATGAGATCCTGTTCGGACGCCTGGCCAAGGGCGGGACGGTGACGGTCAAGGCGACCGACGCGGGGCTGGTGTTCGAGTACTGAGGCTATTTCACCTCGAGGCAGGTCGGGCAGTTCAGGTCCACGTCCTGACCGACCGCGTGCTTGAGCACGATCAGTGAGTCGGTGGCGGTGACGTCGCCCGATTCGTTGACGTCGCACATGCACAGCACGCACCACATCGACCCGACGGCAGCCTTGAGCGTTGCCAGCGCATCGCCGGCAAGGACCTTCTGATCGCCGGTAACCTCTCCGCAAATGAAGCAGTTGTTGTATTGCAGGTGGTCGACCTCGATCCCGCCGGTACTATTGGTGATGGTGATGGACGAGATGCCGGTCAGGCTCGTCAGCGCGTACAGCCGATCCTCGGCGGTCGTTCCGGCGTTGCTCGCATCGGCGTGCGACGTCAGTGGGCTGATGCTGCCGAGGGAGATGCCGTTGCCGTCCAACGCCGAAAAGGTGATGGCGGAGTTGGGTCCGCCGTCTGTCCAGACGATTCCGACCTGCGACGGGTAGCCATTGCCGTAGAACGGATCGAACGTGATGGTGATGCCGGCCGCGCCGTTGCCGCTGAAGTAGGAGTGGCCGCCCGTGCCCGAACCGTCGATGACTCCGTCGTCGGCGTCCACCGAATCGATGTTGCCCTGTCCGCTGACGATGGTGCCGTTGCCGGACGCTGCCGGCACGTTCAGTGAGTCGTCCTCGAAATCCTCGATGCAGACGTCGGCGGCGCCGATGTCGAAATAGCTGTCGGCGACGCTGGTGTAGGGTTTGGGCGCAAGGAAGCCGGCGCCCCCTGCAAACACGGTCGTGCTGACGAAGAGGACCAGGAGCACACCGGCAAGACGCGACATCGAGCACCTCCAGCGAACGGTTCGGCGCTGATTAACGGTCCGAACCGTCCAGGACAAGCGTGCCGAAGCGAACCCCAGTCGGGTTCTGGCAGGGCCGGCGCGCTTGCCTCTCGGGAAGCGACTCGGTTATTAGGCACGACCGCTTCACGCGAGCGCGGGCGGCGGGTCCGATCCGTGGCATGGCGGCGTAGGCCGGCGAGCAACGGGCCCGGCCAGACACCAGGGGAGCACCATGACATATTCCATTCGTCCATCAGCCGGCGGCCGCACCTTGTCGCGGCTCGCGACCTTCTCTTCCATCGCCGCATGCCTGCTGCTTGCGGGCTGCCCGCAGTTTCCCTCGCCCGGCGCGGCCACGCCGCCGCTGACGCAGGAGCAGGCCGACGCGCTGACCAGGTGTCAGAGCTCGATCGCCAAGGCCCAGAACAAGTTCTCGAGGACCAAGACCAAGGAACTGCAGAAGTGCGTCCTGGCCGTTCTCGCGGTCAAGATCCCGTTCGACAACGGGGTGACGAGCTCCGGCGAGTACGCTGCCGCCATCGCCGAAATCACGCCGAAGTGCGCCAAGGGCTACGCCAAGATCACCAAAGCGTCGACGAAGTTCGTCGACGCGGTCGTCAAGGCGTGCGAGCCGGTCGAGGATCTGATCGGTCCCGACTACGACGGGCTGCGCTTCGAGGCAGGAATCGGTTCGACCTCCGAAGGGATCGAGGATCTGGCGGGGGACCTGTGCACCCTGACCGAGATGAGCGTGGACGGAGCGGTCTGGTACGTCATTCCGCGAACGCTCGAGCTGCTGGACGAGCTCGGCCCCGATTTCGTCGCCGAGACCGAGAACGACGGCAGTGAAGGCTATCCCAACGTCGAGCTGGACCCGCGGTGTCCGGCGATCTCGACGTTCGTGGGCGGCGCGACGACCACCACGATTCCGTAGCCGATGGGAATGAGCCGGGTTCGGCAGTCGAGCGTGTCGATGCCGCTGCAGAGCCCGGCTTTTTCGCCGCGACCGTCCGGACCCGGCGCGGCCTTTTCCTGCGCGACCATCCAGGCCGGTTCGCCTACGCCAGCAGATCCTGCGCGTCCAGGTCGATGGCGTGGCGGCTGTGCCGCCGCGCCATCGTCGTGAACATTTCGTCGCCGCGCTCGGTGCGCTGCACGATCATCGCCGCGATCACCGTCACCACGAAGCCCGCGAACACGCCGCGACGATAGTCGTTCCAGCATCGTTCGAAGTCGTAGCCGGTCACACCTGCGGCCAGGAGACCTGCGTGGTATGCGCGGACGATGTCGCGTTCGGCCGCGCGCCGGTCTTCGGGTTTGAGGCCGGCGCCCAGGAAGTAGGCGACGTCCGACAGCGGGCTTCCGAGCGTCACGGTCTGCCAGTCCACGACCGAGACCCGCGCCGGCGAGCGTGTCTCGTCGATGAGCAGATTGTCGAGCCGGTAGTCGACGTGCACGACGGCGAATACGTCGCCGAGCATCACGAAAGGCGGACCCTTGGAGTCGGCGACCTGCGCGATGATCTCGGCCTCGTCGCGCTCCAGGCGGGCGCCGTAGCGCTCCAGGAACCCCGGCAGCTGCGCGCGATACATGCCCTGGACCATCTGCACCGACATCTGGTCAGGCTCGCCGAGCCACCCGATGCCGCGTAGCGAGGCGTCCTGCCAGGTGGGCGCGTGCAGCCCGACCAGCTCGAGAACGGCGGTGCGGGCGGTCTCGATGCTCGTGCCCGCCAGCTGATCGCCCTGACGAGCCGGAGCGAGATCCTCGAGGAGCAGGGCGAAGTCGGGACCGTCGCCGTCGATGTCGGCGAAGTAGCAGCGCGGCGTCGAGATCTTCAGGCGCGGCTGCAGCTCGCGGTAGAAGCTGACCTCCTTGCGAAAGCTGCGCAGCGCCACGCCGGTGGCGCGACTGGTCGGATCGTCGGAGGGAAACTTGCCGACCAGGCTGCGCGGCGTGCTGTCGTCGGCGCCATCGACATCGAGCGCGAAGCGGATGCATTTGCCGATCTGACCGGTGCCGACGCGAGCGGCGGAGAAGCTGCGCACCGTCGCGGCGGCATGCCCCGCCGCGCGCAGGCGGTCGGTCAGCCACGCCGCGGTTATGGTTTCCGCCGTCGGGATGGCGCTCATGCCGTCACGACCTCGTTGCTCGGTTTCGTGGGCGCGCTGACCGGCGACCGTGCCGGTGCGCCAGCGATGGCGGGCGCACGACCCGCTCGCAATCCGCAAAGCGTGCTCATGCAGCGCGCCGTCCTGCAGGATTGGCAGCGAGGTGGTCGAAGCGCCCCGCCGGCCGGCGGCGACGATAGGCGTCCACGACCGGTTCGAGCTCGGTCGGCGTCGCGCCGTGCAGGATCACTCCGTCGCAGCCGAGATCGAACTGTTCGGCAATCTTGTCGACACACTGGTCGGGCGTTCCAGTGGCGGCGGCTGCCAGCCATTCCGATGGTATGAGCGCGCCGATCTGCTCGAGCTGCTCGGTCGTCGCGGTCGCATCGATGGCGCCGCGAAACCCCTGCACCATCGGGTCGGCGCGAAACCGCGCGAGCACCTGCGGATCCCAGCGGTTGGTCTTGACCATGAGGTCTCCGTACGCCTGCAGGTAGGTCGCCATGCGGCCGACCGTCTTTCGCAGGCGCAGCTCGTGCGGCAGATGATCGCCGATGGTGGCGAAGCACGACCACACGCGAACGTGGGAGGGATCACGGCCGGCAACTTCGGCGGCGCGACGCACCGTCTGCACGCAGCGCCGTGTCGTCTCCTCGGTGAAGAACGTGTGCAGTACGACCGCATCGAAGGCGCGGCCCGCCAGCTCGAGCGTGTTGTGGGCGAAGGCGGTGATCGTCAGGGGGATCTCGCCGGTATGCTCCGCCCCCAGCATGAGAAGGGGATAGCGCCCCACGGGCCCGTCGTGGCCCAGGACCATCTCGCCGCGCCACAGCTTCCTCATGAGCACCGCGAAGTCTTCCATCTGGGACGTCTTGATCCGCGGCAAGCCGTACATGTCGAAGAGCATGCCGATGCCGCGCCCGATGCCGAGTGAGAAGCGGCCGCCGGTCAGCTTGTGCATCGTCATCGCAAACGAGGCGGTGACCATCGGATGGCGCGTGTTGTGATTGGTGGCCGCCGTGGCGATGCCGATCTCGCTCGAGATCGCGCCGGCCGCGCCGCTCAGCGTAGCCGCTTCCTTGATGTTGAAACGCTCGGAGAGAAAGACCGAGCCGAACCCCATTTCTTCGCCGCGGCGCACCTCGTCGAGCAGATCGCGCGGCGTGCGCGGCGCGCCCGGCAGCGCGTAGAAGGCCAGCTCGTTCAGCCGCTGCATGGATGAAGAGAAAAGGGATCAGGCACCGTTTCGGCCGACGACGCCGCTTCGCAGGTCTGGCGGCGAGCGCGCGGGTCGCGATGAAATGGTTCCCGGTGAGACGGCTTCGGCTCACCTGACCCCTTTTTCGGGATCAGCGCTTGAACTTGAGCAGCAGGTTGAAGAGCATCGCATGCCTCTTGCCGTAGGGCGGGTGGAATTGCTCGACGCCAGGGATCTTGGGCGCCGTGAACACCGGCCGCATCTTGCTGAACTCCACGAAACCCTCATGTCCGTGGTAGTGCCCCATGCCGCTGGCACCGACGCCGCCGAAAGGCAGATCGTGCTGGGCGACGTGGAAGACGCAGTTGTTGATGGTGACGCCGCCGGAGATCGTTCCGTACAGCAGCCGGTTCTCGCGCTCCTTGTCGTTGGTGAAGAAGTAGAAGCCCAACGGCCTGTCCTTCGAGTTCACGTACGCGAGAACCTCGTCGATGCTGTCGTAGGTCTTGACCGGCAGGAGCGGTCCGAAGATTTCCTCGCGCATGACGATCATGTCGTCGGTCGGGTCGAGGATGAGATGAGGAGGAAACTTTCGCAGATTGTCGTCGAATCGGGCGCCTTCGACCAGCGGCACGATCTCGGCACCCTTCTTGGCGGCGTCCTCCAGAGTCATGCGAAGGCGCTTGTAGGACTTCTCGTCGATGACGGACGTGAAGCTCTCCTGCGTCGGATCGGGGTAGCGCTCGGGCAGGATCTTCTTGCACGCCGCGACGAACTCGGCGCGCTTGGACCTCGGCAACATCACGTAGTCCGGCGCCAGGCAGGTCTGACCGGCGTTGACGTACTTGGCATACAGGATGCGCGACGCGGCCGTCTTCACGTCGAAGTCGTCGCAGATGACGGTCGGCGATTTGCCGCCGAGTTCCAGCGTGACCGGCGTCAGGTTCTCGGCCGCAGCGCGCATGACGTTGCGGCCGGCGTCGGCCGAGCCCGTAAAAAGGATGTGATCGAAGGGCAGGCTCGAGAACTCGGTGCCCTTGACGCCCGGAAGGATTGCCACGGTGTCCTCGGGAAAGACCTCGTCGAACCTGGCCGCCAGGAACCGGCAGAGATTGGTCGAGTTGGCGGCCATCTTGACCATGCAGCGGTTGCCGGCAGCCAGCGCGCTGGTCAGAGGTCCGATCAGCAGGAAGAGCGGGTAGTTCCACGGCACCACGATTCCGACCACGCCCTTGGGTTGCGGGATCAGGCGGTTCTTGCCGGTGGCGAAGAGGATGGAGACGTGTCGCTTCTCCGGCTTCATCCACTTGCCCAGCTTCTTCCTTGCATCGCGGATTCCGTCGACGCTGGTGAAGACCTCGAGCAGCTTGGTCTCTTCGGCGCAGCGGTGTCCGAAGTCGCGGCCGATCATCTCGGCGATCGCATCGACATTGTCGACGATGATCTTTTCGAGCTTGCTCAGGTTCTCGAGGCGCTCTTCCCTGCTCGGATAGGGATGACGCAGGTAGGCCTGACGCTGGAGATTGAAGATGCGATCGCAGTCGTTGTCGACCGAATGGATGATGCGGAGCTGAGCCGTCTGAGCCATCGTTTCGTCCTCACGGCAGCCTGCGCGGATTGCGCGGCCGGCCTGGCAGTTGATCGGCGCATCGTTGCGGGAGCAGCGTGCCGAGACAAGGCGGCTGCGGTCTCACGCGCCGCAGCGTCGGGCCTGCGCGCGGCCGACGTCTTCCTGGCCAGGGCGGCGTCGCGAAAACCGATACCGGGCCTTCAGTAGCGGGGGAAGTGCTGCAGGCGCTCGAGCATGACTTCGAGGCCACGCCCGGCCGCACGCAGCATGTCGAAGAGAGGGCCCGTCATGAAGCCCTCGTCAGCCGGCTCGGGCAGGTCCAGCTCATAGGTGGCCACCGGCCCGTCGATGGCAGGCTGCGCCTTCCGATCCAGCTCGTGCAACAGGGCGACCATGGCGTCGTTGTCGGTGAGAACCTGCGCACGGAACTTGCGGATGCCGCGCTCGTAGGCGGCTGAAGCCAGCAGCGTCAGGAGGAGCTTGCCGAGCCCGCGTCCCTGCATCGCATCGACCACGGCGACGGCAGCCTCGGCAACCTCGGGTTCCTTGTCGATGCGGATGAAGCGGCCGATGGCGACTCCGTGGCCATCCCCGGCGGTGAAAGCGACGATGGCCAGGTGGTTCCAGCCGTCGGTGTCGAGCAGGTCGTGCAGCACGTTCTCGGGCAGACGCGGCATTGCCGAGAAGAAGCGCCGGTAACGCGATTCGGCAGACAGCTCCTGGAAGCCGGCAACGAGCGCATCGCGGTCTTCGCTGCGCAGCAGGCGAAGGCGGATCTCGGTGCCATCCTCCAGCGTGCAGACCTCCCGGTAGTCGGGCGGGAAGCGCAGCGCGGTCTCGCTCATGGTGCGCTTCTAGCGCGGGTACGGCGCGGAGTCGCATCGACGCCAGCGGCGTCGGGTCTAGCGCGCCATGCCGGTCATAGCGCGTTGTCGGGTCGTCGCGCATGTCGGGTGGAAGGCGTGTGGGGTCGTAGGCGTGTGGGGTCGTAGGCGTGTGGGGTCGTAGGCGTGTGGGGTCGTAGCGCTGGCGGTTTGTCGCGGTGCCGGATCGTAGCCGGCGGTGACGGCGCCTACGAAGCCGAATTCGTGTCGCGCGCTTGGACCCGGCGCCGGCTCCTCGCTAGGCTCGTCCCATGAGCAATCTTCACGATTTCGAGGTTCGGAACATCGATGGTCAGCCGCAGTCGCTCGCCGACTATCGGGGCAAGGTCGTGCTCGTGGTCAACGTCGCCTCCAAGTGCGGGCTGACGCCGCAGTACGAAGGCCTCGAGGCGTTGCAGAAAAAGTACGAGGACCGCGGCTTCACCGTTCTCGGCTTTCCCTGCAACCAGTTCGCGGGACAGGAGCCCGGAACCGAAGGTGAGATCAAGAGCTTCTGTTCGCTCACCTACGGCGTGACGTTCCCGCTGACCTCCAAGGTCGACGTCAACGGCGATAGCCGCGATCCGGTCTACGGCTGGCTCACCAGTCAGTCGACGTCGCCCGACGGCGCCGGCGACATCAAGTGGAACTTCGCCAAGTTCCTGGTCGGCAAGGACGGCAACGTCATCGCGCGTTTCTCGCCGACCGTATCGCCCGAGGATCCGGAGCTGGTCGAAGCGATCGAGAAGGCACTGGCCTGACGCTTTTTCGATGGAGCGCTGGCGTCGCTACGAGCTGCCCGGCGGCTGGACCGTGCTCGCCGGCCGCAGCGACGAAGACAACGATCATCTTTCGCTGAAGCTCGCGCGTCCGCGCGACTGGTGGTTCCACGCACGCGCTGTGCCCGGCTCGCACGTGCTGCTGCAGTCGCGCGACGGCGAGGAACCTGACCGGGCCATTCTCGAAGCCGCCGCTGCCATCGCGGCCTGGCACAGCAAAGCCAGGGCCGGCGGCGTCGTACCGGTTTCCTGCACGCAGGCCGCCAACGTCAGCAAGCCGCGCGGTGCCGAACCGGGTACCGTCTCGATCCGCAAGGAGAAGGTGCTGAAGGTGCGGCCGAAGCTGCCGGAGTGAGGCGGCGCAACCGGTCCGCGCCGATCTATCCTCGCGGCAGGTACCCTCGATAGCGCCAGTATCCGGGCCACGCTCGCGGCCGGCGCAGCAGCACGATCATGAAGCCGAGCGAATCATAGTAGGCCTCTCGCTCGCGAATCAGACCGTCGCTGATCACCAGCCTGTCCACGATCCGCAGCTCGAACGGGCGGCCGCCAAGGCCGAACCGGAGCCTCCACGCGATCAGGGCGACGTTGTCGACCGTGGCGCTCTCGTCGACGGTTCCGCGCATGTCGGGCAGCCATTGAAGCAGCCGCGCGAATTCCGCCCGCGCAGCGTCGCGGCCGACGATGGGCGGCGTTACTGGCTGCAGCAGACGGACCTGCGGATGAAGCAGCTCGAGGAAGCGGTCCAAGGCAGGATTCGCCCACGCCGCGGCGAAGCGCTCGACGATCATGCGCATGGTGTCCGCGTCGGCGAGAGGAGTTGTCATGTTCTGCGTTGGGATGTCGTACCGCCTCGAGTCCGGCCGCGGCAAGGTCCATTTCTGGTCCAGTCGTCCAGGCCAGCGGGCTGGCGGCAGCCCTTGGTTCGGACGCCCGGGCTTCGAGACATTCTCGCGCGCAACAACGCGCGACAAAGGCCCGAATTGTGGCCTCGCGAAACTTGCGTGAAACGTCACAGCCTGGCTCCCGAAGCAGCCCGCCGCGCTACCGTCGCCTTTCCAATCCGGCCTCGATACGCTCGCGGCCGCATGTCCACTGATCAGCCCACGCGCGTCGTCACCAGCTCGATGATCGGCATGGCCATGCCCGACTCCGCCCGCTGGTCGGATCGCGTCGTGGTCGTGCTCGGCCAGAATCCCGGGCCGTTTACCGGGCCCGGCACCAACACCTATATCGTCGGCACCGGTCCCCGCCGCATCCTCCTCGACACCGGCCAGGGCGTGGCCACCTATCTTCCGCTCCTGGAAACCGCGCTGGCCGATCTGTGCGATGGCGCTACCATCGAGCGCATCGTCCTGACGCATGCGCACCCCGACCACATCGGTGGCGTCGAGCATATTCGTGAGCGGCTCGGCAACCCACTGGTCTGCAAGATGCCGCTGCCCGACAGCGACCTCGGCCTGGAAGTCACACCGCTGGCCGACGGTGACGTCGTCGAGACCGACGGCGCTACCCTTCAGGCGATCTGGACGCCTGGTCACGCGCGCGACCACCTGTGCTTCCTGCTTCGCGAAGAAAAGGCTCTTTTCACCGGCGACGTCGTCCTCGGCGCCGGCACGACCGTGATCCCGCCCGACGGCGATCTCGACGACTACCTCGAATCGCTGCGCACGCTTCGGCGCCTGGACATCCACCGCATTTTTCCCGCTCACGGCCCTGCCATCGAGCAGCCGCACGAGAAGATCCACGAGTACATGCGTCATCGCGCGCTGCGCGACGATCAGATCCTGGCGGGCCTGCAAGCCGGCATCGAGCGAACCGCCGAGCTGGTCAAACGGATCTACGTGGACGTTCCCGTATTCCTGCATGGCGCCGCCGGCGTCTCGGTCGAAGCGCATCTTCGCCGGTTCGAGAAGCTCGGGCGCGTTCGCAGAGAGGGCGAGCGATGGCTGCTGACCTGACCTGGTATTTCGCTTACGGCAGCAACATGCAGCGCGCGACGTTTCGCGAGCGTCGGGCGCTGTCGCCGGCCGAAGTCTCGGTGGGATGGCTCGAAGGTTATGCGCTGTGCTTCGACATCCCCGTCGGTCCCGGCCTTCGCGGCGTGGCCAATCTTGCGCGCGCCGATGACTCGCGAGTATGGGGAGTCCTGTATCTCCTGAACGCCGAGCAGCACGCTCATCTGGACCGAACCGAGGGCGTGAGCGCCGGCGTCTACCGCAGGATGCTGGTGCCGATCCAGACGCAGTACGGCTCGACGGTGGAAGCCGAGACCTACATCAGCGAGCTTCGAGACCCCGCCCGGCGGCCTTCGCACCGATATCTCTCGCTTCTGCTCGATGGTGCACGCGAGAACGCGCTGCCCGATGGATACATCCACGCGCTGGAGAAGTGGGACCTTGCCTGGGACGAACGCGACGGCGCGTTCAATCCGCCCGAGTTGCGCCCGCAGCCTCAGAACAGCTCGAGCTGAACCGGCACTGGCCTCCTGGTCTTGGTCTGGCGGCCTGCGCGCTCCTTGCTGACGACAGCACGATCGTCCCTGGCTGCGGCCAGGCCGCCTGGCGCGGCCGCCGGCCTCGCCGGCAACGTCGTCGCCGGGAGCGGCCATCGATTCGGCGGCGCGGCCGCCGCGACGACCGCTGCGCGAGCCGCGGTCGCAACGGCGTCGCTGCCGGCAACACGAACACCTGCGCTCCCCTCGATCTGCGCAATCGGTGACGGCGGCACCATCGGTATCGCCGTGACCGGATGCCCCGGGCCGGCCCATGTCCGGAACTCGCGCAGCCACGCAAAGCCATGACAGTTGGCCTTCGTCTCGTGATCGCGTTTGCGCTGCCCGCTGTGGCACAGGAAGTGCCAGAACTCATGGCCTGCGACGAAGACGAGCAGGTCGTCGGGAGATTGAAACGGCTCCTCGTGCCAAACCAGCCGATAGGGCACGCGTGCCGTCGACGTCGGCGCGCGCGGCGTGGTGCCGATGCCGTAAGCTGCTCGCCTCGGGTATCGAAGCCGCTGCTTGACGGCCAGCACCATGCGACGGTCGTTCCAGCGGTAGTACCCGGCCACGTCACGCCCGCGCGCGCGGGTGAACTTGATGTGGACGCTCAGCCCCTCGGTGTCGACCAGCTCGGACTTGGCGCGGACGAAGGCTTCGCCGCGCTCGAGCCGATGCGTGAAGTTCGTGATGGCCGCTGCCACCAGGCGATTGTACTTGCGGCGGCGGCCACGCCTCAACATTCGTACGCACTCACTGTGCATGCAGCCTGTGCGCTGCGGTGCATCCCGCGTGCCGCCTCGACGGTGGTGCGCTTTTGGTGGAGTCGGGTTGTCTCGCGCGCTAAGGCCTTCGTCGCATGGCGGCGGGGCGGCGAGGCGAGGGCGGCAGCGACGACGAGGACGAAGCGTCGTCCGACACCGGGGAAATCGATGCTGGCCAGAGCCGCCAACTCACCGGCGCCGGTCTTGCCGGCAGCGCACGAGGCGCCGACCCGGATCGCATCACCGACGCAGACCTCGGCGCCGCACCAGCTGGCGACCCGGATCGCATCGACGCCGACGACGTAGACCCCGCCGACATGGACGAGCCGCGCCTGATCGACGCCGAGCTGGTCGAGGCGCCGCTCGATCCGGAGCTCACCGCCGAGCCGGTCCCCGACGCCAGTCCGCTTCATCCGCGCCCGTCGCTATTCGGCCGCCTCAGCGGCACCGGCCAGGCACGTGGCCGCGAGATATGGAGCCTGGCGCTGCCGATCATGATGTCGCAGGTGCTGGTCAGCGCGGTCGGCCTGATCGACATCGCCATGGTCGGCCGCCTCGGCGCCGCCGAGGTGGCGGCGGTCGGCTACGCCACGCAGCTCCATTTCATGGCGCAGTCGGCGCTGTTCGCGATCGGCTTCGCCTGCGTTGCGCTGATGGCGCGCGCCATCGGCGGCGGCAATCCCGCTCGCGCGCGTGCGGCGCTGGCCGCTTCTCTGGCGGTGGCTCTGACGACGGCGTCCGCGGTTGCTGCCATCGCGCTGCTGGCGCCCCGTGCGGTGCTGGAATGGCTCAACGCGACTCCCGAAGTCGCCGAGCTGACGATTCCGTACATGCGTCTGCTCTTTGCGTCCTCGCTGCTCCTGTCCATCTCGCTGACGCTCGAGCACGGTCTGCGCGCCAATCGCGATACGCGAACTCCGATGCGAATCGCCGTGGCCGTGACCGCGGCCAAGACGGTGCTGAACACGCTGCTGATCTTCGGCCTGTTCGGCGCGCCGCGCCTCGGCATCGTCGGCGCCGGCATCGCCACGCTGATCTCGCAGATCATCGCCCTCGGCGCGTTCCTGTGGGTCATTCGCCGCCAGCCCGCCGGCGGTCCCGTCGCGCTCGGCATCGCCGATTTCGCACCGGGCCGCCGCTACCTGCGCGAGGTCGTGCGCGTGGCGATGCCGGGAGTGGGCGAGCGCGTCGTTCTCAACCTGGCGCTCCTCGACTACTTCGCGCTCCTTGGCGGCTACGGCACCGTGGCGATCGCGGCCTATACGGTCGGCGTTCGCATCCTGGCCTTCTCGTGGATTCCCGGCACCGGCTTCGGCGCCGCCACGGCAACCCTGGTCGGGCAGCAGCTCGGAGCCGGAGATCCCGACGGCGCCGAGCGTACCGGATGGCTGGCGGCGCGCATCGCGTTCGTCACCGCCATCGCTCTGGGTCTAGTGGGCGCTCTTGCGCGCGAGCCGCTGGCGCGCCTTTTCACCACCGATGCCGCAACGGTGGAGATGCTCGGCCCGTTCATGCTGATGCTGGCGCTGGCGCAGCCGATGATGCAGGTGCACTTCGCGCTCGGCGGCGCCCATCGCGGAGCGGGAGATACCTGGACTCCGCTGTTCGCGGCAGCGATGGGCAACTGGGGCTTTCGCGTGCCGGTTGCCACGCTGGCCGCGACGATGGGCGCGCCGCTGATCTGGGTCTGGCTCGCGCTCGTGCTCGATCACGCTGCCCGCATGATCTTTCTCGGCATCGCGTTCGCGCGCGGCGGCTGGAAACGCCGCGGCCCGAAGTGATCGCGAGCCGAGTCAATCGCTGAGCCCGGAAAGGCCGGCGCCGAAGTGATCGCGAAAAGGCGTCCGTCGCGTGCGGCAGCTGGAAACGCGGCGGCCCGAAGTGACCGCCAAGCCGCGTCAGAGGCGGGCGGCGGCTGGAAACGCCGCGGCCCGAAATGTCGCGAGCCTCGTCAGTCGCTTGCGGCGTTCGATGCTGCCACGGCGGTAATCGCCTCTGCGATTTCCTGCAGACGCTGCGGCGACAGCCGCTGCTCCGACAGTCCCTCGGCCAGCCGCACGTGCACGGCCTCGACGGTCAGCGGCTTGTCGAGCACGACCAGCAGCAAGGCGACCTTCGCCGTCACTCGAGCCAGCGCCGGCCGAAGCTGGGTGTCCAGGTCGTAGAGCGGAATGTCTTCGTTCTGCGCAGCCATCAGCCCTGTCAGTCGTGCGGAAAGCGGAAGCGGTGCCGTCGCAGCGCCCGTTGCATTCGCGGCACCATCGCCGCCGCCCGCGCCGCTATCGCTGCCTCCGCCCGCATTGCTCGCGCCCGCGACGTCGCGCTCAGCACCGTCGCCGCTGGCGCCACCGCTCACCGCCGCAAGCTCGGCCGCTTCGCGTTCCTTCACTTGCCGGCGCTGCCGGTCTTCTTCGGCCAGGCGCAGCTGCACGTCCTTGCCGGCCTCGATCAGCACCTTGAACACGCGCTGCACATCGCCGGCGTCCGAAGGCGCCCGCTTGCGGTGCCGTGCGGCGTCGATGGCGGCCGACACCGAGGCCTCCAGCACCTTGGATTCCTGCGCCTTGTCCTCGATGGTACGTTTGGCCTCGCGCTTGGCGGCGTACACCAGCGGCATCATCGCCATGCGCTCGACGATGCTGGAGACCAACGCGGCCAGCGGCTCGGCCGTGGCCGCGTGCATGCCGGGCCCCAGGCGCTCGCTGCGCATCCTGGCCAGCGACCCGTCGCGCTCGCGGCGCAGCAGCCAATCGTTGAGTTGCGTGAGCAGATCGGCGCGGTCGGCGCGTACCAGGTAGGCCTTGCGGTCATCGCTGAGGGGCCCGATGCGAACCACGTCTCGAGCCGTGGCCGTCCAGGCCTTCTCCTCGAAGCTGTCGGTGACGACTGCGTCGGTCCAGCGATCCATCAGCGCCATGTGCACCGCACGGTTGTCGGGAAGCGGGACGACGGTCGCCAGGAAGAACGTGCGCTTGGCCACGCCCTCCAGATAGCCGCCCGCATTGACGGCGATGCGGCGCGAGCGCCGGTTCAGGTCGCCGACGTCATCGATCCCGGCGCCTTTCCAGGCCAGCGCCATCGCATGCGACAGCACCACGGGAATGGTGAACCCGCCGATCACGGCGCGGTCCCCACGAACCGTGACGCCGCCCATGGCCACGTCGAATTTTCCCGCTGACAGATCGCGCGAGAGCTCGGGCCACCGAAACGGGACAAGCTCCATGGCGTAGCCGTGATCGCCGGCAAAGCGGCGCGCCACCTCGATGTCGAATCCGCTGTAGGCGATGCCCGCTCCGGCGTCGTCCTTGGCCTCAGCGCCGTCGCTGGCAGTGCGCACGCTGAAGGGAGCGTAGTCGCCCGATGTCCCCACGCGCAGGACCTTGCGCTCGGCCGCCTGTGCGGCCTCGAGACAGAGCGCGCCGGCCAGCGCCAGGACGAGTAGGGCGAGTTTCACGCCCGGGCCGTCACTTCCAGGCGACCAGGTAGGCGACCCACGCCGGATCGGCATCGCCGCGGTCGCGCTTGCGATAGACCCCGGTGCCTTCTCCGGTCTTGCGATCGGTGGTCTCCCAGTAGACGTCGGCGCCGGAGAAGCCGGCCTCCAGCAGCAGCTCGCGCAGCTCGGGCAGCGTCCACAGCCGCCACTCGTAGGTGAAGGCGTTCTTGAGCTCGGAGCCGTCCTTGAACCGGAAGTGAATGGCGTAGCGGCAATGGTGCGAGACCGGATCGAAGCTGATCTGGTGCCAGACGTAGCGGAAGCCGTTGTACTTGTGCACGTCCTCGCGGTCGTCCTCGAAGACCTCCGATCCGCCGAGCGCATCCAGCACCAGCAGCCCCTCGCTCTGCAGGTGCCGGCGTGCGTGCTGGAAGTACTTGCGCAGCTCGTCGCGGGTCTCGAAGCAGAAGTACGAGAAGTTCTGCGCAGCGATGATGTCGGCCTTGGCCCGCGTGGTGCGGACGTCGCCCTGGATCACCTTGATGCGCTCGTGCGCGCCGTTCTTGAGCGTGGGCAGGTAGCGGTTCCGTCCCCACTCGATGGGCTCGGGGTCGAGGTCCACGCCGATGGCGCGCCGGTCCTTGCGGCTGTTGACCCAGTCGTAGCAGACGGCGGCCGTGCCGCAGAAATCCTCTCGCAGCACCAGCGGCACGCGTCCGTAGTAGCTGCGGAATGTGCGGTCGAAGAACGCCGTTTCGTAGTCGGGCGACTGGACGGATTGCACGTACAGGTCGTACCTGTCCGCGCGGCTGGCCATGGTGCCGTTGCGAGAACGCTGTTTCGAAGGCATCCGCGCCTACTAGCCGTAGCGCGCGCGGAAGACGAGCGCGTACCGTGCGTCTACGGACAGCTGATCTGCGACGTTCTGTCGGTGCAGTCGGTCTCGAAGGCCTGTGCGCACACACCGTGGAGGTTGTCGCCGACCTGCAGTCTTGCCGTCACCGAGTCCAAGCCCATCAGGGTCTGCAGCTCCTGCAGTCCGCCCTTGCCCTTGATCTTGGCAAGCCCGGACGCGGGCCGATACTTGATCTGCATCTGGGTGATACCGGCCGTCTCGGGCGGCGCCGATCCCTCGTCGCGGTACCGGAAGTTGGTTCCGTTGCCGGTAAGGTCGGTCCACTGGTCGGCCGGAATGAACGCCTCGTAGAGGATCGAGTCGTCCGTTCCGTCACGCAATGCCAGGCTGACGCCGCCGACGGTCGGCGGGCTCTGCATGGTCGGAATGAAGACGACGGCCTTGAAGCTGAGCTTGTCGTCGTCGGTGACCGGCCCGAACGAGGCCTTCATGCGGTAGTCCAGCAGCGGGCGCTCGTTGTCGGGCAGCGCCTGGCACGAGCCGAATGCGCACATGCCGTCGAACGTGCACACGTCGCCGTCATCGCAGGGCGCCGTGTTGAAGGGGTGGGTGCACACGCCGATGCCGTTGCACACGTCGTCGGTACACTGATTGGCGTCGGGCGCGCAGAAGCTTCCGGGCATCGAGAACTTGCAGTCCAGGCGGCAGCAGTCGCCGTTGAAGTTGTTGCCGTCGTCGCACTCCTCGCCAGGCAGGACCAGGCCGTCGCCGCAGCCGGGCGGGATCGCAGCCGAGATGCACGAGGCGCCATCGACCGAGGGCTCGATGACGGCCTTGCTGCATGCCGAGAACCCTTCGGTCAGGTCCATCGACAGCGAGGGCCACATCACGAACCCGTAGGGCGCGGCGCTGCACGGCGATCCGCTCTGGCCGTCGTGGTAGGCGCCGAAGTTGTGGCCGAGCTCGTGGCCCAGCAACAGGCTCATCAGGTGATTGTCGAGCGTGAAGTTCTGCGACAGGCCGGTGCCGTAGTAGTCGTCGCAAAGCGCGTCAATGTAGGCGATGCCGATGACGCTCGAGTCCAGGTTCCGTCCGGTCACGAGGTGGGTCAGGTCGCCGGCGCCTCCGCCGTCGATGTCCTCGTTGCGGACCTCGGAGACCTCGTCGAGCAGGGTGCCCGGATCGGTGGTGGTCGAGAACGGCTCGATGCCCGGCGAAGTGTACAGGATGGTGTCGACGATCAGCAGGGTGACGCCGAGCTCCTGAACGTAGAAGCCGTCGACCTGGTTGACGATGTTCTGCAGGTAGCCGGCACCGCCGTTCGGGTGCATCTGCGTGAACGCGTAGTCGCCGACCAGGGTAAGCTCGAGAAGCCCCGTGCTGCCGCCGTGATTGCGCGCGGTGCGCGTGGTGGCGCCCGCGGCAGGCAGTGCTGCATGGTCGGCGCCGCACGACAGCGGCGGCACCGCCTCCGGGTCGATGTCGCTTGCCCGGTACGCGATCATCTGACTGGCGTCGGCCTGCGTCTCATAACGCGACAGTGGCTCGAGGTAATACGTTTCCTGGCTGGTGCGGATGGAGCCGTCGAGCGCCCCCGATGCCGTCGAAACGCGGACCACGGCTTCGGCGTCGTCCGCCAGATAGCCGCGATAGAAGGTGTTGGGGGTCGGCTCGATCGTCGTGCCCGAATCGGAAATGGTGATCGTGCGGGTGCCGGGAGCGAGAATGGTCGAAGGCTCGAGCACCAGCTCGAAGTCACGGCCGAGAGCGTGGACGGCGACGTGGCGCGAGCCGTCGGGGGCCGCCGCGCGCTGGTTGCGCGCCTGGACGACTTCGAAGTTGCGGATATGGTCGGGCACGCCAGCAACGGCGGCCGACGGGCATACGAACGACAGGAAGACGACTGCCCTGAGGGCGACGCCCGAGCGCAACACAGACATGTACATTGGTAGTCCCCGGCCAGGAGGGCGCGGAACTCCGAACGCCGGGATGCTAGCCCAAGCGAGCGCGCATGGAAATCAGAATTTCTCTCCGAGTCGACAAAGAGACGCTTCTGTCACGGCAATGACAGAAGCGCCGTGCGATGTGTTGGCACGCCCCCGGCCCGACGACTAAAAGGGTCGCCGGCTCCGCGGCCGCCACCCTCCTCATGGATGCATCCATCCCCGGTCTCTCGCTGCTGCCTTCGATCGTCACGCGGGGACTGGTTCCCGACCGCATCGCGAAGGCCGAAACCCGCGACACGCGCGGGGAATGCGATGCCCGCGACGTCGGCGTCGATCCGCGCTCCGTCGAGGACATCTGGTCGGCCGCGCTGTCCTGGTACGCCAGCGGCATCCATCCGGCCATCTCGATCTGCCTTCGCGTGCGCGGACAGGTGATCCTGCGGCGCTCGGTCGGCTACGCGCGCGGCGCGGGTCCCGACGACCCACCTGAGGCACGCAAGGTCCTGGCCACGCCGGAGACGCCGTTCAACATCTTCTCGGCCTCCAAGCCCATGGCGGCGATGATCATCCACATGCTGGACCAGCGTCACCGCCTGCATCTGGACGACCCGGTCTGCGAGTACATCCCCGAGTTCGGATGTCACGGGAAGGAATGGGTCACGATCCGGCACGTGCTGACGCACAGGGCAGGAATACCGACGCTGCCCGAAGCGGCCATGGACCTGTCCTACATCGAGGACATCAGCAATCGCCGCGCGGTCGAGATCCTTTGCGATGCGCGACCGGTCTCGCGCCCTGGGGGCCGGTTGGCGTATCACGCCATCACCGGCGGTTTCATCCTCGGCGAGATCGTCCGGCGCGTCACCGGCAAGAACATCCGCAACGTGGTCGAGGAAGAGCTGGCGCGTCCGCTGAAATGGCGGTGGATGAGCTACGGCGTGCGCCGCCGCGACGTCGACAAGGTCGCGCTCAACTACTTCACGGGTCTGCCGCTGATCCCGCCCATCGGGGCGCTGGTCCATCGCATCCTCGGCATGGACTTCGAGGAGGTCGTCCGCTCCTCCAACGACGAGCGATTCCTGACCGGAGTCCTGCCTGCGGCCAACCTCATCGCCACGGCCGACGAGCTCAGCGAGTTCTACCAGCTCCTCATGAACGGCGGCGAGCTGCGCGGCGTGCGCGTCTTCGACCCGCGCACGGTGTGGCGCGCGACCTCCGAGCAGTCCTACGGCGAGCTCGATTTCACGCTCGGTATCCCGTTGCGCTACGGCATGGGTTTCATGCTCGGCGGCGACTGGTTCAGCCTGTACGGTCTGGATACGCGCCACGCCTTCGGACACCTCGGCTTCACCAACATCGTGGGCTGGGCCGATCCTGCCCGACATCTGGCGGGTGCCATCATGACCAGCGGCAAGCCCGTGCTGTATGCCGAGATCTACCGCGCCGCCGCGCTCCTGCACGCGATCACCACGGCGTGCCCGAAAGACGATGTGGTGCCACCGTTCGGCAGGCCCGAGCAGCCGATCCGCACGAGACGGGCGCGGACCAAACGCGCAGCATCGCCCCTCAGGAA
>Ga0196978_1000292_pt1 | contig 26079 bp, 18 predicted proteins | sample S3v_2013CmetaG_FD_155491 | JGI IMG/M metagenome (GOLD analysis project Ga0196978, IMG submission 155491) | Soil microbial communities from Anza Borrego desert, Southern California, United States - S3+v_20-13C | ecosystem: Environmental > Terrestrial > Soil > Desert | place: USA: California... | reverse complement strand
AGCGTCGGCCTGACCGACATCACCATCAACTACAACCGCCCCGGCGTGAAGGGGCGTCAGATCTGGGGCGCGCTCGTGCCGTACGACAAGGTCTGGCGCACCGGCGCGAACGAGGCCACCACGATCACGTTCAGCGACGACGTCACGGTCGAAGATCAGAAGCTCGCCAAGGGCACGTACAGCCTGCACACGATTCCCGGCCAGTCGCAGTGGACCGTGATCTTCAACAGCGTCGCCGATCAGTGGGGCAGCTACAGCCACGACGCCGCGAAGGACGTCGTGCGCGTCAACGTCACGCCGCAGAGCGCGCCGCACATGGAGTGGATGTCGTTCGAGATTCCGGAAATGACCACCGACACCGCCAAGATCGTCCTGCGCTGGGAGAAGATCGCGGTGCCGTTCACGATCAACACCGACTCGACCGCGAAGACACTCACCGCGCTGAAGAACGCGATGAAGCCGGACTGGCGCGCGCCGTACATGGCCGCGAACTTTGCGTTCGACAACAAGGGCGTCGCCACCGATCAGGAGATCTCGGACTGGCTCGACAAGTCACTCGCGGTCGACGAGAACATCGGCAATCTCTGGCTGAAGGCGCGGTTCCTCGAGCGTGCCGGCCGCAGGGCGGATGCGATCAAGGCCGCCGAAGCCGCGAAGGCGAAGGCCCGGCCGGATCAGGCGGATTTCGCCAGCGAGATCCAGCGCAATATCGATCTCTGGAAGAAGTAGCTAACTATTGGGTGGTTATCGGTCACCGCGCAAGCGCGGTGACCGACAACAGCAAACCTGGAGCGACGGGCTCTCAGCCCGTCGGTGGTGATTCGACGGGCTGAGAGCCCGTCGCTCCAGATGGCGTGATCGCCTCGAACACGATCGCGGCGATCACACCAACCACGCAGCCGACCACGTTCCACCACAGCCAGGCCATGTTCGAGTAGACCGCGCAGAGAATCACCGCGATCTCCGCGACGATCGCGCCGAGCAGCATCGCTTGCCCGCGCACCCACTTCACATAGAACGCGACCAGGAAGATCGCCAGCATCGTTCCGTAGAAGAACGAGCCGACCCGATTCACGGCTTCGATCAGCGATCCGAGCTGGTTCGCGTAGAGTGCGAAGGCGATGCAGAACGCTCCCCAGAACACGGTCATCCACTTCGACACCACGACGTATTCATGATCGGCGCGGCCGGGGAGCAGCAGTCGTTTCCACACGTCGACGACGCTGGTTGATGCGAGTGAGTTGAGTCCCGACGCGGTCGCGGACATCGCGGCGCAGAAGATCGCCGCGAGCAGGACGCCGACGAGACCGGGCGGCAGGTTCTGCATCACGAACGTGAGGAAGACGTAGTCGGTGTCCGCTTTGTCCGCGCGCGGATCGTTCTTGCGGATCAGCGCCGACGCCGCCGTCCGAGTCGAGTCATAGCTCTTCTGCAGCGTCTGCAGCGCGACGCTCTTTTCTTCGACCGCCGCCGCATCGTTCGCGTTCATGGCGGCAACGAGCTCCGTGGCGGCGATGCGTTTCGCTTCGAACGTGCGCGCGTGCTCCGCTTCCAGTCCGCGGAACTCTTCGGCGTACGCGCTGGCGCGCACTTTCTCGCGCTGCACGGGATTGAACGACAGCGGCGGAGCAACGAACTGGTAGAAGACGAACACCATCGCGCCGACGAAGAGGATGAAGAACTGCATCGGCACTTTCACCAGGCCGTTGAAGAGCAGGCCAAGACGGCTCTGGCGGATCGTTTCGCCGGTCAGGTAGCGCTGCACCTGCGATTGGTCAGTGCCGAAGTACGCGAGCGCCACCATCAATCCGCCGAAGAGGCCGGACCAGAAGTTGTACGGCGTGGTGAGGTCGAACGTGAAGTCGATCACGTTCATCCGTCCCATTTTTCCGGCGACGCGAACCGCATCGGTGAATCCGACGCCGGTGGGAAGAGAGCGGATGGCGATGATCATCGCGATGGCCATGCCGCCGAGCGCGATCAGCAGTTGATGCGTTTGCGTCCACGACACCGCTTTCGTGCCGCCGGTCGCGGTGTAGAGGATGACCAGCACGCCGATGACGAGCGTGGTCAGGTGGATGTTCCATCCGAGCACGAGCGAGACGATGAGCGCCGGCGCGAAGAGCGTCATCGCGGTGCCGAGGCCGCGCTGAATGAGAAAGAGGATCGCGGTCACGGTGCGCATGCCCAGGCCGAAGCGCGTCTCGAGATATTCGTAGGCGGTGAAGACTTTGAGGTTGTGATAGATCGGGACCGCCGTTACGGAAAGGATCACCATCGCGACGGGCAAGCCGAGGTAGAACTGCACGAAGCGCATGCCGTCGGTGTAGGCCTGTCCGGGAGTGGAGAGGAACGTGATCGCGCTGGCCTGCGTGGCCATCACCGACAACGCGACCGTGTACCACTGCATCTGCCGGTCGGCGAGGAGGAACTGCGCGAGGCGATCCTGGCGACGGCCTTTCCACATCCCGTACAAGACGATGGCGGCGAGCGTCGCGCACAAGACGACCCAGTCGACCGGCCTCACGCGAGCATCCTCGTGAACACGTAGAAGAGGATGACCTCCACGGCGAGCGTGATCAGGACGGCGTAGTACAAGCGAGTCGGAGCGCTGGCGTCCCGCCGGCTGAACAGGGAGCGTCCCGCTCCCGTCCCAGGACCGCGGCGAGACGCCGCCCGCTCAGCCGGCGAGACGCCGGCGTTCCGTTTCATTCCGCAGACACCAGATTCACGAACGCTTTGATCGCGCCGGGCACGCCCGCCGGCAGTTGCCGCCACCACGCCAGCCCGGTGTAGATGAACGCCCCTTTGCCGTGTTTCGCGTGCAACTGCGCGCCGGTTTTCTCCGGCTCGTTCGGATCGTTCATCGCGAAAAGCGGCGTGTACTTCGCGTCCCACTCGCCCGGAAAGTACAGTCCGCGCTCCTGCACCCAGCCTTCGAAATCGGCGGCCGTGATTTTGTTTGGCGCGGCGAGCAGCGGATGCGTGGCGTCGATGAACCGTACCGGCGCTTCTTCGACGGTCACACGATCGCGAGAGATCTTCATCGGATACGGACCGGGCGTGTCGACGACGAGATCGCCGAGGCCGTTCGCGGTGTTGTACTGCACGACCAGCGTGCCGCCGTTCTCGACGTACTGCATCAGCCGCGCGTGCGCAGACTTGAGGCGCTTGCGCGTGTTGTACGCGCGGATGCCGGTCACGATCGCGTCGTAGTTCGCGAAGTCGCCGCGATCGAGATCGGTGTCGCTGAGCAACACCACGTCGTAGCCGACCTGACGAAGGATGTTCGCGACGTCGTCGCCGGAGCCCATCACATAACCGATGCGCGAGCCGCGGCGTTTGATGTCGGCGCGCACGCCCATCGCGTTCGCATCGCCGAGGATGCGTTGCGCCGGAATGTGCGGGTAATCGATTTCCGCCACTCCCTCGGTCACCGTCATCCCCGCGACCTTCACCTCGGCGCGCATCATCGCCGTCGATTCACCGGCAGGCGGCGTCACGTTGAACATCGCCGAACCTTCGGCGCCTTTGCCCGTGAACGTCATCGGCACAGACGCCGGCTCCGACTTCCATCCCTGCGGCAGCGCGAGCGACACCGTCGTGTCGAGTTTCGAGTCGGCGCCGCCGAGGCTGCGAATGGAGACTGTCACCGGCCGCGGCTTCGCGTCCGGAAAAATATAAACGTTCGAGCCGAGGCGCACATCGACTGGCGGCAGTGCATCGACTTCGCGCACCTGCTCGCCCTGCACCGGATCGGTCCAGCGGAATACCGTCGGCACCGTGAAGATCAACGTGTTCATCGACGGATCGTCGAGCGACACGCGGATCGGAATCTCGATCGGATTGTCGGGACGGCCGACGAGCTCCTGCTGCGTGACGGTGTACAACCCGCGCGACGGCGGCTGCGCGAGCCAGTACGGCTGGGTACGGATCGTCGCGTCGGGAAGCTCGAGCACGATGTCGGTCTTGATGGGCTTGTTGTTCTCCAGCTTCACACCGGGCGCCTTGCTCGGATTGGCGAACAGCGACGCGACCATGGAGAGGCGGAACGGATAGTCGGAGCGATTCACGACCGTGACGCTCACCGGTAGTTTCTGTCCCGGCGCGATCATCGAGTCGGCCGCGGCGACGTCGATGGCGATGCCGGCGCATTCGCGGATCGCCTCGAGCAGCTCGCGTTGCTTCTGTTCGAGCCACGGCTTGCGCGCGAGCGACCACTCGGGATTCGCGCGAAGCTGCAGGAACGCGTTGTGCGCCTGCAGCAGCAGCGGCAAAGACGCCTGCGGATCCTTGACGTCGAACGTGTCCGCCGCGCGCTGCAGGATCTCGCCGATCTTCTCGCCGCCGGGGTAACGCGACCAGCGGCTGTCGACGCCTTCGAAGAGATCTTTCTGCGCGGGCTCGCCTGCGCGCAGGTCGAAGTAGTTGAGGATCGAGCCCCGGCGTTCGGCGGAACCGAAGCCCTGGCTCTTGTGCTCACTGCGGCTTTCGGCGGCGATCTCGGTGTACGCGCGGCCGAGGAGCGGATTGAAGGTGCCGAGGTCGACGCGCAGCGAGTTAGCGAGCGCGGGATCATTCGGATCGACGGGACGGAACGAGAAGCGGTTCCAGAAGATCCGTTTGGCCTGCCATGGCGAGACCCACTTCAGTTGCTCGGGGAACTTGGTCGGATCGGCGGCGGCGACGAATGCTTCTTCGGCGAGCATGGCCGAGGCGGTGTGGTGTCCGTGGCCGCCTTCGCCGTTGGTGGGGAAGCGTGTGACGATCACGTCCGGCTGAAACTTGCGGATCGCCCATACCACGTCGGCGAGCACCGCCTCGCGACCCCAGATCGCCAACGTCTCCGCCGGCGTCTTCGAGTAGCCGAAGTCGATGGCGCGCGTGAACATCTGTTCCGCACCGTCGATGCGCCGCGCGGCGAGCAGCTCCTGAGTCCGGATGACGCCGAGGAGCGGACCCTTCTCGTCGCCGATGAGATTCTGGCCGCCGTCGCCGCGCGTCACGGAGAGATACGCGGTGCGATAGCCACGCTCGTTCGCCGACCACGCCAGGAAGGCGGTGTTCTCGTCATCGGGATGCGCGGCGACGTAGAGAGCACCGCCGACGTTGGCGAGTTTGCGAAGCGCGATCTGGAGCTGCGCGGCGTCGCGAGCGAATGAGGATGTGGCAATGACGAGCGTGGTCAGCAGGAGAAGCGGGCGGCGCATAGGACGCGGAGGATAGTCGCAGAGTTCGGGCGGATCAAAGCCCGAAAACGAGTCCGTTGTGTTACTTCTCTGCGACTGTGTACGACATCGCCATCATCGGCGGCGGCGCTGCGGGACTGACCGCGGCGATCTTCGCACGACGCACGGCGCCGGACGCGAAGATCGTGCTGCTCGACGGCGCGAAGAAGCTCGGCGCGAAGATCCTCATCTCCGGCGGCGGCCGCTGCAACATCACGCACGACGTGGTCACGCCCGGCGACTTCAACGGCAACCGCAACGCGATTGCGAAAGTGCTGCGCACGTTTACGGTTGAGCAGACCATCGCGTGGTTCGCCGCGATGGGCGTGACGATGAAGTGCGAGGAAACCGGGAAGCTGTTTCCGACCAGCGATCGCGCAAAGACGGTGCTCGACGCGCTGGTGGGGGCGGCCGATGTGGAGCTGCGCACGGGCGTGAAGGTCACGGAGATTGGAACGGCGGCGTCCCGCCGGCTGAGCAGGGAGCGTCCCGCTCCCGTTCTCGGGGACGGCGGCGAGGACGCCGCCCGCTCAGCCGGCGAGACGCCGGCGTTCCGGATCGACGATTCGATCGACGCCCGCGTCCTCATCCTCGCCACCGGCGGCCGCAGCATCCCGAAAACCGGCAGCGACGGCACCGGCTACGCGCTCGCGCGCTCCCTCGGCCACACGGTCGGCGAGGTCTTCCCGGCGCTGGTGCCGCTCGTGCTCGAAGACGGCCACTGGATGGCGAACCTCAGCGGCACGAGTCTCGACGCCGAACTGTCGGTACGCGCCGATACCGGCCGCGTGCTGGTGCGTCAACGCGGCTCCATGCTCTTCACGCACTTCGGGCTGAGCGGTCCGGTCGTGCTCGACATCTCGCGCCACTGGATCGCGACGCGCGGTCAGCTCTTCGCGAACTTCCTCCCCGGCGAGACGTTCGAATCCGTCGAGTCACTCCTGATGCGCGGCAATCCGCGCGCAACTGTCGCCGGCGTCATGCGCGGACGTGTTCCGGAGCGCCTCCTCGCAATTCTCGCCGGTGACGCCGTACCGCTTGGCCAGCTCACGAAAGACGAGCGGCGCAAGATCGTGCGCGCTTTCGTCGAGATGCCGATGCCGGTCGTGCGCGACCGTGGTTTCGATTTTGCGGAGGTGACGGCGGACGGAGTGCCGCTCGCGGAGATCGATCTCGCGACGATGGCATCGCGAAAACGCGCAGGGTTGTATCTCTGCGGCGAGATCCTCGACGTCGACGGCCGCATCGGTGGTTACAACTTTCAGTGGGCGTGGGCCAGCGGCCGCCTGGCCGGGATTCACGCGGCGCGGGAAGCGTCGAGGTCGCCGGAGCGTTCCGACCGCGCATGAAACTGACGCGCACCCTTCTCGTCCTCACGTTCGCGGCGCTGCCGCTCTTCGCTCAGACCGCCACAGAGACGTTCGTCGTCGACCGCAATCACTCGACCGCGACGTTCAAGGTCCGTCACATGATGGCCAACGTGGTCGGTCAGTTCCGTGACTTCACCGCCGACGTCAACATCGATCGTGCCGATCCGGCGAAGTCGTCGGTCGATTTCACGATCCAGGCGACCAGCATCGACACCGGCAACGCGAACCGCGACAACCACCTCCGCAGCGCCGACTTCTTCGACGTGGCGAAGTTTCCGACCATCACGTTCAAGAGCACGAGCGTAACCCCGAAGTCGAAGAACGAGTTCGACGTCACGGGCGATCTCACGATGCACGGCGTCACCAAGCGCGTCACGCTTCCCGTCACATTCCTCGGCTTCGGCAAAACCGCAAAGGGCGAGAAAGCGGGCTTCGAGATCGAAACGACCATCGACCGCAAAGACTACGGCGTGGTCTGGAACCGCACCCTCGACGAAGGCGGCGTCCTCCTCGGCGACAACGTGAAGGTCTCGATCAATCTCGAGATGGACAAGAAAGTCGCGGCTGCACCCGCCGCGGCTGCGAAGTAACCCTCGCGCCGTGACCTTCTCCCCTCGGCGAGGGGAGAAGGTGCCCGGCGGGCGGATGAGGGGTTGCTTACTTCACCACTCCCAACGCCTTCTCCGTCGCGTGCAACAGCGCCTCGGCTCCCACCGGCGCGCCGGTCGCGTGTTTCATCCACTGATCCGGCGGCAGACTTCCATATCGGGCCATGCGCTCGAACTCCGCGCCAAGGTTGCCGGTCTTCTCGATCTGCTCTTCGATCTGGAACGCGATCAGATGTCCGATCGGATAGTTCGGCAGGTAGAGGAAGTTGTTGACCATGTGCGCGTAGACGCCGAGGAGCGTGACGTCGCGCTTGTTGAAGACGGGTGCGTAGTATTTGTTCCAGATGTCCTTGGAGATCTGCACCACGGCGTTCTTGAGCTGCTCCGGCGTCGCGCCGGGATGGTCGTACATCCAGTGCCACATGGCCATGTCGACGAGCGCGACGCCCGCGATCTCGTAGGTGCCCCAGAAATCGTTCAGCGTCTGCAGCGCGCGTGATTCCGCGGTCGCACTGGCCAGGCCGAGCAACTCGAGGTCTTTGGCCTGGAACACGAACGCCAGTGCTTCCGTGAACGCGGTGTTGGGCACACCCTGCAGCGAGTAGTAGTCGATGTTCTTCAGCGAGAAGACCTGCTCGACGTTGTGCCCCATCTCGTGTACCGCGATGTTGAAGCCCTTGTAGTCCATCCCCTCCTTGCCGACGCGCGTGCGCAGGCGAGGGTTGTCGCCGCGCCGCGCGGAGCCCATCGCGTGTCCGGAGCCGCGCGCCGGATCGACCTCGATGTTCGCTGCGAGATACTCGGCACGCTCCTTCGTGAAGCCGAGCTTCACGAGCAGGTTGGCCATGTCTTTCTTGTAGGCCTCGGCGTTCGGATAGCGCTTGCGCGTGATCGCGTCGAGCTCCGCCTCGGAGTATTTGCCGCGCGGACGGAAACCGTTGTACCAGATGTCGAACGGCTCGAGCTTGCGGCCGAGGCGCTGCTCGATGAGCTTCGCGATACGGGGCACGAGCGGCGAGGAGACGACCTCTTCGAGCATCGCCTGCACGCGCGATTCGAGCATCTGCCGGCCTTCTTCAAACGAGCGGCGGATGTGTGTGGGTGCGGTCGGCGAGTACGGATCGACGAGCTTCGACGCGCGGAACGTGTCGAGGATGCGCGCGTAGCGCGTGTCGGGTTCGCGCGCGTTCGTGATCTTCGCGGGTGCGGCACGACCTTCACCGTCGTCGGCATCATCGACCGCGGCGGGCTTCACTTCGTTCGTGACCGGATTCCAGTCGACGTTCGGATTGTCGATCACGGCCTCGGGGATCGACTGATCGACGATCCGCTCCATCACGCGCTGGATCATCCGCTGCTTCGGCAGCCGCGATATCACATCCTCCGCGCTGTAGTTCGCCTTGATCTCGTCGCGCAGGTTCCAGTGCTCGAGCAGGCGCATCTTCGCGGGGAAGAGCCGCGCGCCTTTGTCGTCGACCAAGTGATGCATCCAGATGTTGTACGTGGCCACGTACTGCGATGAATCCGCGGATGCTTTCGCGATGGCCAGGCTGACCTCGGACGGAATGCGCTTCGAGAACGCGAGTCCGAGTGCGGCTTCGGCCCATTCGCGACGCGACCACTTCTCGCCCTCGGTGAGCCGCTGCTCGAGCGTCGTAATCGGGAAGTTGAGCAGCACCACGAACGCCATCTTGTTCTTGAAGAAGTCGTCGTTGATGTGCGCGGACGGCTCGTAGCCGGCGAGGATCTCGTCGAACGGCAGCACCGGTCCGATGTCGAGATCGGACTGCCAACGGAGATCGCGTCCGATCTCCTGCATGTGTCCGTAGATCGACTCGAACACGAAGTGCAGGCGATTGAAGAGCGCGTCGAGCGTGACTTGATCGCCCGCGAAATGCGTGCGGATCAGCTCTTCGAACGCGGCCTGATCGCCATCCTCCGCGCGCCAGAACTGCGCGACCTGTTTGATGCCGCGTTGGATGCGCGGGCGCTGCGCCTCTCCGTATTTTGCGACGAGCTCCGTTTCGAGTTTTTGCATGGACTCCTGTGACTGTGCGAGCGCGGGCGTGGTCAGCGTGAGCAGCAGCGCCGCGGCGGCAAGGATTCGAGACAAGGGCAGTCTCCTTTCGCAGCGCATTCTATTTTCGTTTCGTCCGATGCGTCGCTGCCGCGGTCCACGGATCCTCCGGCCACGGATGTTTCGGATAGCGCGCGCGCAGTTCCTTGCGCACCTCCTGATACGCGCCGTTCCAGAAGCTGCGCAGATCGCGCGTGACTTGCACGGGCCGTCCGGCAGGGGAGAGCAAAGCGAACGTGATCGGCGTCTGTTTCGGCCCGATGCGCGGCGTATCGGCGAGGCCAAAGAGCTCCTGCAGTTTCACGGATGCAACCACCGATCCGTCCTCTTTGTATTCGAGCTTCGCCGTCCGGCCGCTCGGCAGGTCGATGCGTTCCGGCGCGAGTTGATGCACGCGGCGCTCGTCCCCCCCGCTGAATGCAATGCGTCGCGCGAGCTCCGGATCGACATTCGCGCGCTGCCACTCCTCGGTCAGGCGATGCGCTTCGAGCGGATCGGGCGCGACGTTGATCTCACGCAGCAGCAGTTCGTCGTACCAGACGCGCTTCGTCGCGCGCACTTTGCCGTCGCCTTTAATCGTGTGAATGATGTCTTCACGCGTCGGCGTGAGCCAGTCGCGCTCGACGACGCTGGCGATGCGCACGAGCGCCTCCGCGCCACCGCTGACATCGAGCGCGACGAGAAACTCGCCGTCGTGCATGCCGCTCTCCCGCGTCAACGCCGCGCCGGTGCCACTCGATAAGAGAAGTCGCAGCGAACCGGGCTCGCGCCGCATGGCGACGCGGTCGGGATAGCCGGCGAGTAACGCGCGCCGAGTCTGGAGCGACGGGCTTTCCGCCCGTCGAATGCTGCCGACGGGCTGAGAGCCCGTCGTTCCAGAATTCACATCTCGCGCGAGCTCGCGCGCGGCGAAATCGAGACGTGGCGAATCGGCGAGCGTGAGCGCGTCGCCGCTGCCGATGTTCCGCACATCCTCGGACAACAACGCGCAGACGCGCACCGCCGCCTGACCACCATTGCGCAGCACGCGCGCGAGACGCGGATGCAGCGGAATGAGTCTTAGTTCCGCTGCGCTGCGCGAGTCAGTGACTCCCAGGCGACGCAGAAGCTCGAGCGCGGCGTCGATGCGATAGTCGGGCGGACGCTCGAACCATTCGAACGTCCTCGGATCGCCACCCCACGCGATGATGTCGAGGACGGCCGAGGCGAGATCCACGCGGCGAACTTCGGGCTCGCGTTGCGGGCGGAGAATCATCCGCTCGTCCCACAATCGCAACGCGCGGCCCGGAGCAGTGCGGCCCGCGCGGCCGGCGCGTTGATCGGCGGAGTCGAGCGAGATCTGCTCGAGCACGAGATGATCGACGGCCGTGTTCGGATCGAAACGAAGCGTGCGATGCGTGCCGGAGTCGATGACGTCCGTGACGCCTTCCACTGTCAGCGACGTCTCGGCGACGTTCGTCGCGAGAATGATCTTGCGTTCGCGCGACGGCGCGAGCGCCTGCTCCTGCTGCTCGACCGGAAGCGAGCCGTGCAGCGGAAGCGCGTGTGGAATCGCGCGGCGGACGTCTTCGATCTCACGCGCACCAGGGAGAAAGCAGAGGATGTGCCCCTTCGCATCGCGCGCGACCTGTTCGATCGCGCGGATCATTGGCAAATTGGCGTAGCGGATGTCGATCGGATGACGCCGTGCGTCGATCTCCAACACCTGCGCGCCAAGGAAGTGGGCGACAGGTGCTGCGTCGATGGTGGCGGACATCACCACGACCGCGAGATCGTCACGCGTGTCGGCGGCCTGCTTCACGAGTGCCAGCGCGAGGTCGGCGTGGATGCTCCGCTCGTGGAACTCGTCGAGGATGACCACGTTGAAATCGCTCAGCAGCGGATCGGATTGCAGGCGGGCGGTGAGGATCCCTTCGGTGGCGACGAGCAACTTCGTGCGATCGGTGAAGCGGCGCTCGAAGCGGATCTGCCAGCCGATCTCCTCGCCAATGTTCCACCCGCGCTCGAATGCGATGCGGCGCGCGAGCGTGCGTGCGGCCACGCGGCGCGGTTGCAGGAGGATCGTGCGTCCGAGCGCGGTGAGCGCGGGCGGAATGCGCGTCGTCTTTCCGGCGCCGGGCGGAGCGACGATGACCGCGCGCCGCTCCGTGCGCACGAGGGAGACGACGCGATCGATGAGCCCGTCGACCGGGAGCGGCGTTTGCACTGTCGAGCTGCATTATGGCCACTGATCGCGACAACGACATCGACTACACCGCGGAAGGCGCAACGCCGCCGCGCGAGAAGAACGATCCGACCAACGAAGGCTACGACGAAGCCGCGCGCACCGGCCCCGGCCGCTACGGCGTGCCGGAAGGCGAAGGCGGCGTGTTCGGCACCACCGGCGGCGGCACGTACCAAGGCGGGCTGCATGAGGTGGAGCGGCCGGCGGTTGAGACGGAGCGCGGCGAGGACGAGGTTTAGCGTCGTCCGGCGGCTTTCATCGAACCGCGCGCCTCTTCGGCGCTCCCGGCAGCAGGCGCAGAAATACGCGCTCGACATTCCCATGCTCGGGTGCGCGCGACATGCGCGCGTACACGATCGCCGGCCGGCTGGCGATCAGCGTCAGACCGACTCGCTCCTGCGACGATTCCGTCGCCGTGATCTCGCGGTCGCGTTGAATCGCAAGCGCTCCATTGCTCGCGATGTGGCCGAGGTGAAGGCGCGCCTGGTTGTCTTTGCGTGCGATCGCGTAATCCGTTCCGGTCCACAGCAGCGACGACGCGACGCCGGCGGCGATCGCGACCGGCTTGTTGCCTTCGATCGTTCCGTTCTGCAGAACGCGGCGTGCAACGATCTTTTGCGCACTCGAGTGCGTCTCGTGGTCGTACGCCGATCCGAGCCACGTCAGTAGCCAGTCGCTTCCATTCGAAGCGATGCCGATCGCGTGGGGATAGGCCTCGCCGTTGTCGCCGAGGTGCATGGGCGCGGCGTCGAGAAGCGTCATGTTCGCGGTAACACGCGCGGCCCAGGTGCGGCCGACGATGTCAGACGACCAACCGTACGGGTAGCCGTACGACTCGGTGACTTCGTGCCACGCGACCAGTAACTGCGAGCCGTTCGAGGCGACAGTCGCGTCGGTCACACCGGCTCCCTCCGGCGAGATCGGGAGTGCAACTCCGTCGGCAGCGCGCGTTTGTCGATCGATGCGCAAAAGCCAGACTCTTTCGGCCGTCCATGCGACATACGCCGCGTCCGCAGCGACCGCGAGACCAACGCCGGCGTCGAATCCGGCGGCATCGATGTGGATGCGTTCGGAACGCAGTCCCGTCGACGGCGAGATGAAGCGCACCTCGACAGAGTTCTGTTCACGCCACGTCACGACGTAGTCGGTGCCGTTGAACGCAACGCGCGGCGGACCGGTGATGCGATCGCGCGAGAGCTCGATGCCGCGGCCATCGACGCTGACGCCGAATCCGTCGACGCGGGTCGCATAAACGCCGTCGCGCTCGCGCCACGCCACGAGCTCGCCGGACCGGCTGTGGGCGATGTCGGGATCGATCTGCCGATTTGCACTGGCCGAAAGCAGAACGTTCGGCGTTGAGGCTACCGGAGGATGACCGTCGAAGAGACGTGCAATCGCCGCCGTGTCTGTCCCGAAGCAGCACGAGGTCCATGTGACCATCAATCGCGAGCTCGCATTGGCGGCCGCGGATGGACTGATTGGCTGTCCCGCTGGATCGTTCAGCAAAGCGGCAACATCGGAGATGGCGTTGCCCTCGCGGTCGAGCATCAGGAGATCGCGGTTCATCAACAGGTAACGGTCGCGATGCCACAAGACGGTGGGAGCGTTATACGCGGTGGTGTTCGGCACGATCCGGGGCGCGGAGCTTTGCGAGAGATCGCCGCTGACGATCCGGCTCACCCACGGTTCGTTCTCGTATCGATGTTTCGAGAGGAGCAGGTACTTCGCGCCGTCGCTGGCGAGTTTCGGATACCTTCCCTCTCCGATCCTGCGGACGCTGCCCTGCACGTCGCCGCTTCCATCGATGCGGATCGCGTGGACGACGTCCCACACTTCCGGATCCCAGTCCTCCCACGCGACGAGGAATTCGGAGCCTTTCGCCGTCGAGGCCATGCCTGATCCGGGAAAGACCTCCACATCGGCGAGGAGCAGATGCTTCAACGGCTTTGCGTCGACGTCGAGCAGCCACGCGCGCGGCCGCAGTCCGAATGGATCGAGGTACGAGAGCAGGAAATGCGTTCCGTTGAATGCGACCGAGTGCAGTTCACGCGTGCGCTCCACGACGATGTGTCGCCCGTCGACGAGAATCCCGTCGCGGTTGTACCGCGCGACCCAGATCGACCATTCGGGCGATCCCTCGCTGTACGTGCTGCTTTTCCAGAACACGGCGTATGAAAAGCCGGTCCAGACGACTTTCGGTTCGGACGTCGACGCGAGCGGCGCGCTGCGCACGATCTCGATTCCGGACTGGATGAGGGTGCCGTCGTGCGCGATTCGTTTCGCCAGGATGGCATCGCCGTCGCGGGTGTCGCGCCACACGACGAAGAAGCCGTCGCCGTCGCTGGCGACCGAAGTCGGACCGTTGCTATAGGGCGCGGGGCCGATGATCACGTCGCCGACCGGGCGTTCATCGCCGGTGTGCGCCGCCGCAAGCGGCGCGATGAGAATGGCCAGGAGAAGCGCTACGATCATGACAGCCTCCGGTTTTTCGTATGGCATAACAGCATAACCGAAATTGAAGGCGGCCGCTTCGCGAGGATGTAGTCGCAGAGTCTCAGAGTCTCAGAGTCGCAGAGTCTCAGAGTCTCAGAGTCTCAGAGGGTATCCCTCAGGCGCTGCTCATGAGGCCGACCCTCTGCGACTCTGAGACTCTGAGACTCTGAAACTAAGGACCACGCCACTCGAGCGAAACGCGAAGAATGCTCGGTCACCCGAGACTATCCAGGATCTCCTCGATCGCCGCACGCCGGCAGGTGTACATCGGTGTGTCGCGCACCGTGTACTTTGATGACTCCGTCTCGCGCAGCTCCTGCACGAGATCGAGGAACTCGTCGGCCTGATCCGCTTCGAACGCCACCACGAAATCCTGATCGTCGAGGCCGAACGAATACGTCGTGTTGATCTTCACGCGCGGGTACTTGTGGCCGATGGCGATGTGCTCGTTCATGATCCGCTGCCGTTCCGACATCGGCAGCAGGTACCAGTCACGCGTCTTCACGAACGGATAGACGAAGAGGAACGGTCGTCTGCCGGGCACGATGCGCAGACGTCGCCCTTCCTGTCCTTCATGCACGTGCTCGTCGACGTACTGCGAGTGTTTCGTCATCGCGAAATACGACGCGGGCACATCGAGGTAGCGGCCGAGCACGGACTTGTTGAAATCGGCGGCCATGCGCTGGAACGGGTCGAGGTCGTAGCCGATGCGCCACAACATGAAGTCGATGCCCGCCTTGAGGCCGACGGTGGAGTAGGGCAGCACGAACATCGGACTGGTGTAGCGGCCGAGGATCTCGGCGAATTCTTTTTTTGCGTCGGCTTTTTCTTGCGCGGGGAGCGCGCGGAACGCGCGAGCGACGCGAAAGAACATGAAGTTGACGAACTGGCGGGCGTTGGCTTGCGGCGTTGTTTTTGTTTGCGGTTCGGGCGCGGTAGTCGTGGTCATGACGCGGCGATTCTATCGCTGGTATCGCACTCCTTTGTCCATTACGATGCGCCACCGTGGCGACGCGCGCTCCAGCACCGCACAACGCGCCTTCCAATGCGCGTTCGTACCAGCAGCTGCTGACGAAGCTGCTGCGGCACGGCGCCTATCCGCAGCTCCGCAAGATCATCGAAAAGACGCTGCCCGCGGACCTCTCGCCGGTACTGCCGCTGCTGCTCGAGGAAGACCGGCGGCGCATCCTCTCGCTGCTGATCGAATCGGGGAAGGCGGCGCGCGCGCTGCTCGATCTCGACGACAGCGATCTGCAGGAGATCCTCGATTCCCTCGACGATCCGACGCTGACGTCGATCTGCAGCTCGTCCGCTCCCGACGACGCGGCGGACCTGCTCGACACGCTCGACGAAGAACGCCGCGCGCGCATCCTCGACCTCCTCGGCGCCACGCAAGGCGCGAAGCTCGAATCGCTGCTGGAAGGCGAAGAAGAGACCGCCGGCTCGCTGATGAACACCGAGTTCCTCGCACTCGACGAGGAGCTTACGGTCGCGCAGGCGATCGAGGCCATCCGCCAGTATCCGCGCAAGGACTCCTTCTTCTACGTCTACTGCATCGACGCCGACAGTCACCTCGTCGGCGTGCTCTCGCTGCGCAGCCTGATCCTCGCGAACGCGAACGCGCAGCTCAAAGACCTCATGGTGCAGAGCGTCGTGCGCACGCAGATCGACTCCAGTCCGGAAGAAGTCGCGCAGCTCGTTTCGAAGTACGACCTGCTCTCGATTCCGGTCGTCGACACGCAGAACCGGCTCGTCGGCGTGGTCACAGTCGACGACGTCCTCGACGTGATTCAGGAGCAGGCGGAAGAAGACCTGCTGCACCTCGCCGGCGTCGACATCAGCGAGCGCGTCACGACGCCTGCGCGCGAAACGTGGCGCACGCGCTTCCCGTGGCTGGCGGTGAATCTGGTGACGGCGTTCATCGCGTCATCGGTCGTGCGCATGTTCGAGCCCGCCATTCAGAAATGGACGGCGCTCGCGGCGTTCATGCCGATCGTCGCCGGCATGGGCGGCAATGCAGGCACGCAAACCCTGACCGTGTTCGTCCGCGGACTCGCCCTCGGCGAGATCGACTGGCGCGGCGGTCTGCGCGCGATCTGGAAAGAGTTGCTGGTGGGCCTCGCGAACGGCATCGCCATCGGCGCGATCACCGGACTCATCGTCGGCGTGTGGACGGGACAGTGGGTGCTCGCGGGCATCCTGCTGCTGGCGATGTGCGGCAACCTGGTCATTGCCGGGATCGCGGGCGGACTGGTTCCTCTGGTGCTGGAACGCTTCGGTTTCGATCCCGCGGTGGCCTCCTCCATCTTCGTCACGACGTTCACCGACACCGGCGGCTTTTTCCTCTTCCTGGGCATGGCCACTCTGGCGATGCGCTGGTTCCTCTGAGCGTGCGAAACGTGTCAACTCCCTGTGAAGGACCTGACAACAGGGCGGTTTTGGCCGTGCGCATTACACAATCAGCCGCAACGCGCGGTGGGCATCTTTGTCAAGAGCCAATTCGTGCTTGGATACGGATGAGGCTTTTTATTGTGAAGATGAGCGGAATCAATCACTTAGCCCGATTCGCACAGCGTTGTGTGCAAAGAGCTGAAACCGGCTGATTTTTGCGGGTCTGAGCGATTTTCACAGCGTTTTCCGCAGCGTTTTCCACACTTTCTGTGTAAACGATTCTTCACCCTCGCGCAGGAAGTGCGGCTCGCCTGACGTAAGGTCCAGAATCGCCGAAGGTTCCCCGTTTCGGACGCCTCCGTCGACGACGGCGTCGAGCTGTTCCTGCAAGTCGCGGGCAAGAAAATTCGGGTCGTCGACGGCGCGTTCGCCGCTGCGATTTGCGCTCGTCGAAACCAGGGGACCGGTGCGTGCGACGAGCTCGCGCAGCCACTCGAGCGCGGGGATGCGCACCGCGAGCGTCGACGCTCCGCGACTGGCTGCGATCGATTCACGGAGCGGCAGGATCGCGGTGAGCGGCGCAGGCCAGATCGAAGCGAGCGCGTGCAGGGTTTTGCGTTCCGCGATGATGCCGAGCGGCTCCAGTTGCTCGATCGATGACGCGAGGACGATGAACGGTTTCGTTTCCTCGCGGCCTTTGATGTCCGCGACGCGCGCGACCGCGTCTTCGTTCGTCGCCAGCGCGTGCAATCCGTAGATCGTGTCGGTCGGCATCAGCACGACGGAACCGCTCATGAGGACCTTCGCGATCTCGTTGAGCTGCAGCGTCGAAGGCGCATCGGCGATCTGCCAGCGGCGGGTCATGCGTTCGTCGATGCCGCCAGCAGCTCGCGCGCGTGGGCGACGGCCGACGCTGAGACTTTCTCGCCACCGAGCATGCGGGCGAGCTCACCCACGCGCTCCTCGGCATCATCGAGCCGGCGAATGCGCGCGCGCGTGTGTCCGGCGGCGTCTTCCTTCCAGACATAGAAATGCGTCGCTCCGAAGCTCGCGATCTGCGGCAGGTGGGTCACACAGATGACCTGATTGCGCGCGGCGAGCTGCTGCAGTTTGCGCCCGACCACTTCCGCAACGCGTCCGCCGATGCCGGCGTCGATCTCGTCGAACACGAGCGTCGCCGCCGCCGCGCGTGTGGACGCGCGGAACAGCGCTGCCGCGATCGCGAGCTGGATGCGCGACAGCTCTCCGCCTGACGCGATGCGCTGCATTGGCTTCGGCTCCTCGCCACGATTCGGCGCGATCAGGATGTCGATGCGATCGATGCCGTCCGGCGAAGGCGCACTGTCGCGCGCACTCACCTCGACCTTCACCGTCGTGCGCTCCATCGCCAGGTCGTTCAGCTCCTTCTGGATGGCCTGCTCGAACGCACGCGCGGCTTTTTTGCGCGCGGCGCTGAGTTTCTCCGCCGTCTTGCGATACGCACTCATCCGCGTCGCCTCGGCCTGCTGGAGTTTCTCGACATTCGCCTCGTAGTCGGCGAGGCGTTCGTACTCATCCTGCGCGCGGCCGAGGTGTTCCAGGACGGCTTCGAGCGAGCCGCCATATTTTTTCTTGAGGCGATCGATGGTCACCAGGCGGTCTTCGATCTGTTCGAGACGCGCCGGATCGTGGCGCGTGTTCTCCGCGAGATCTCCGAGCGAGCGTCCCAGATCCTGCAGGCGGTAGAGCACGTCCTGCAACTCGGACGAAAGCTGCGCGATGTCGTCGATCTGTTTCGTCAGAGGTTGCAGCAGGTGCAATGCGCGTCCGAGCTGCGCGATCGCGGAGCTCTCGTCCTCATCAACGAGCTGAAACGCGCCCGACGTCGCCGCGATCATTTCCTGCGCGTGACTGAGCACCGACTTCTCGCCGCGCAGCGTTTCGTCTTCGGAAGGATCGAGCTTCGCCGTGGAGATCTCGTCGACCTGGTACTTCAGGAGATCGAGCCGCAGCGTCCGATCGCGTTGCGCCTCGGTCATTTCGTGCAGTTGATCGGCAGCGCGTTTCCAATCGGCGTGCGCGTCGCGCGTCGCTTCGAGCAGCGCGAAGTGATTGCCGTATTCGTCGACGAGCTCGCGGTAGCTCTGCCCTGCAACTCGCTGATGCGACTCGTGCTGGCCGTGGATCTCGAGCACCGCATCCATCGCGTCTCCGAGCTCGCGCACGGACAACGGGGAGCCGTTCACGAGCACGCGCGCACGTCCGCCGGCGGCGATTTCGCGACGCACGATCAGCTCGAGTCCGCCATCGCTCGGCTCGCACTCGATTCCTAACTCGTCGAGCTCCTTCCGCACGCTCGTCGGCAACTGGAAGACAGCCTCGGCGGTCATGCGATCGCTGCTGGCGCGGATCATCTCGGTCGACCCGCGCGCGCCGCGCAGAAACTCGAGCGAATCGATCAGCAGCGACTTGCCGGCGCCCGTTTCGCCGGTCAGAACGTTCAGCCCCGCTCCCGGCTCGATGGCGAGCTCTTCGACGATGGCCAGGTTGCGCACTTTCAGATACGTGATCACGACCGCGAAAAGTGTACCTTGATGAGTACCTCGGAGTACCTCGGGTACCTCGGAGTTCCTCGGAGGAGATGGAAGTTCGCCCCTGCCGAGGTACTCCGAGGAACTCCGAGGTACTCCGAGGTACTTGTCCCGGGCACGCCCCTAGCTAAGAAACAGACTCATGGGAAAGCAAATGATGGCCGCCGCGGCGATCCTCATCGTCGCGCTCGGATGTTCGAAAGAGGAAGTGAAGGACGCCGGCGCGCGCGCGCAGACTGCCGCGACGAAGGCGGTCGACAAAGCAGCGGATGCGATCGACGCCGCGGTACCGCTCGGTGAGCGCGACGATCCCGCCGCGCGCGAGAAGGAACGCTTCGACGAGCAGTGGCGCCAGCTCGAGTCGCTGCGCGAAGCGCGCGCGGGAGCGCCACAAGGTCCGCCGCCGGCCGAGGTGAAGGTGACGTTCGTGCCGAACGGCAAGGAGACGTTGAAGGGTCTCGATCCGAACGCGATCAACAATGCGCCGGTGGTCGTGCCGATCAAAGGCGACGTGTCCGGACCGTCGGTGGTGAAGACGCAGGTCTTTCTCGATCGCGCTGGCTTCTCGGTCGGCGCGCTCGATGGACGCTGGGGGCGCAACAGTGCGATCGCGTTATGGTGGTTCCAACGCTCGCGGGGCATCCAGGCCGCGGAGCCCGGCGCGCTCGACGAGGCGACGTTCCGCGCGCTCGCGGCGAATGCGGGGGGAGCGCAGGCGATCGTGCAGCACACGCTCACCGACGAAGACGTGAAGGGTCCGTTCGTGTCGGTACCGGAAGACGTCTACGACAAGGCGAAGCTCGATTGTCTGTGCTATGAATCAAAGAAGGAAAAGCTCGCGGAACGGTTCCACACGACCACCGAGTTTCTCGACCTGCTCAATCCCGACACGGATTTCGGCTCGCTCAACGCGGGATCGACGTTATGGGTGCCGAACGTGCGCGAGGCAATCACCGCAGATCGCCCCGACATCGCGCGCGTCTCGATCTCGATCCGAGGCAATACGTTCAATGCGTTCGACGCGGCCGGCAATCTGGTGTTCCACGGACCGACCACGCTCGGCTCGAAGTACGATCCGTCGCCGCGCGAAACGGTGGAGGTCAGGAAGATCACGTTCGATCCGCACTTCCACTATCAACCCACGCTGTTCCACGAGGTGCCCGACAGCGATCCGGAAGCGAATCTTCCGCCCGGACCGAACTCGCCCGTCGGCGTCGTATGGGTCGCCTTATCCAAACCGCACTTTGGGATTCACGGGACGTCCGACCCCGACTCGATCGGCTACGCGTCCTCGCACGGTTGCGTGCGCCTGACGAACTGGGATGCGCGCGACGTCGCGCATCGCCTGAAGCCCGGCGTGCAGGTGGAGTTCGTCGACACGCGGACTGCGCAGACTGCCGCGGTAGCGGGTCGTTTCCCGTTACGCCACCGCTTCGCGCAGCAGGTCCGCGTCGATGCCGGGATTCTTCAGATTGCCGAGCAGCGTGAGGGACAGTGACTCGGGATCGACGATCGAGCGCGCGACGTTTTGAATATCGTCGAGCGTCACCGCGTCGATGTGCTGGATGATCTCATCGGCGGTGAACTGCCGGCCGAAGTAATACTCCTGTCGCGCGATGCCGGACATGCGGCTGGTAGTCGACTCGAGCGAGAGCAGGATCGAGCCCTTCAGGTGTAGCTTCGCGCCCGCGAGCTCCTCGGCGGTCGCGCCTTCTGTCTTGATCTTCTTCATCTCGGCGAGTGTGAGATCGAGCACGCGCTTGAGATTGCGTGGCGCGCATGCGGCGTAGACGGCTTCGTAGCCGCCGTGCAGATAACCGTTGTGATACGACGCGATGCTGTAGACGAGACCTTCCTGTTCGCGGATGCGCTGGAAGAGGCGCGAGGACATCCCTCCGCCGAGGACGGCGTTGAAGAGCGCGGCGGCATAACGCTCGTGGCCTTGTTGCGGGAAGCCGCGTGAGCCGAGGCAGAGGTGGACCTGTTCGAGCTCGCGTTTTTCGCGGAGGATCACGTGTTGCTTCGGCGTCGGCGCGTTCCACTCATTGCGAAACGGCGCGCGGCCGCTGGCGGGAAAGTGCTTCTCGAGGAATGGCAACACGTCGTCGGGCGTCACGTTTCCGGATGCCGCGAAGATCACGTTCGATGGCTGAAACGTTTCCTGATAGTGCTCGATGATTTTCGTGCGCGGCAGTTTCGCGATCGTTTCTTCGGTGCCGAGGATGGGGCGGCCGAGGGGGTGGTCGGGCCAGAAGGCGGTGACGAAGATCTCGTGAACGAGATCGTCCGGGGTGTCCTCGACCATCTTGATCTCTTCGAGGATGACGCCGCGCTCCATCTCCACGTCGTCATTGGTGAAGCGCGGCGAGGTGACGATCTCCGTGAGCAGATCGAGCGCGGTGGGGAGTTGCTCGTCGAGCACGTGTGCGTAGAAGGAGGTGTACTCCTTGCCGGTGAACGCATCGACGTCGCCGCCGAGTTGATCGATGACCTGCGCGATCTCCTGGGTGTTGCGCCGCTCGGTTCCTTTGAAGACGAGGTGCTCGAGAAAATGCGACGCACCGCCGTGCTCTTCGGACTCAACCGCGGAGCCGCTGCGCAGGTAATAGCCAAAGGCAACAGAGCGGACGTAGGGCAGCGTCTCGACGAGGACTGTGAGTCCCGAAGGAAGCGTTGTTTTGAAGCAGGGGGAGGCGTTTCGAGTCATTCGCCGCGGATTGTAGTGGACGACCGGGGAGCGGCCGCATCGCGATCAGGTCTGTCGTCCAATGTAAAGCCATCCCGCACCCGCGAGAAACGCACACAGGGCGAGGAGCGCCGGCAGGTCTTCAGACGTCGTGACCGGGCAGACGATCGGGCAGTCCAGGGTCAAGTCGATGCGAACGTGGTTTCCCGTCCATTGTGGTTCGATGGATGAGAGAAATCCCGCGGAGCGGACGACTCGGAGCCTCACGGAATCCAACGAGGTCGGATTTGGAGGGATGACCTGGACCGTCGTTTGAGCGGCGGAACTGAGCGCAACAAGAGCGAAAAGAGCGAGAAAGAAAAGTCGTCGATTCGGCATCCTTTTTTTTCGCGCACTCTACGGCTGCGCCATTGCCGCCTGGCGCATGGCGATCTCCTGCTGCAGATCCATCACCGTATATACCCACTCGCTGTAATCCTCGGCGCCGTTGAGTGCGATGAAACTCCTGCCGGCCGCGTTCGGGCGGACGCCGACGAACGGCCCGACGTAATCCTTCGGCGACAGATCCTTATTCAGCTTGCTCGGCTGACGCGCGCCGGCCGGTTGCGGCTGCGGCTGCGGGTTTGTGGCGGGGTTGCGTCCGTTCGGCGTGGTGACTGGCGCGACCTGCCCGCCCGGCATCACCGCCTGCGCGGGGACGAGGATCCAGTCATCTTCCTTCCCGGTGAGCGGGCAGGGCCACTTGCCGCCATTGCGCAGCATGAGCGGCTTCCGCGCGTCCTGCATCTGCTGCAGGCTCGTCGGCGCCGTGTTGTTGTGCTTCTGTTGCCAGCGCAGGATGCCGCGCGCGTACTGCTTCATCAGGAAGATCGTCTGACGATCGCGCTCGCGTTTCATCACCATCGACCACTGCGCGGGAACGGTGTAGGCGATGACGATCAGGATGATCGTCAGGATCACGATCAGCGCGGCGAGGGTGAACCCTTCTTGTCCGCCGCTGCGCTCAGAGCTCGTTGTACGGGACATTGTCGAGCGTCACTCCTTCGGCCACGCTCTTCACGTCGACGACGCCCGGTTGCGACATCGCTTCGGGATCCGTCTCCGACGGAATGGGCTCGCCTCCGTCGCCGGTCTCGGCGGAGAGCGGATCGTCCATGATCACTTCCCAGTCGGTCTGCTTGGTGATCGGATCCTTCGGAACGGCGCGCATGTAATTCGGCACGAGCTCGTTCAGATCGGCGGGGAAGCGCTGCTTGTCGGCGTAGAAATTGTCGATGGCCTTGCGCATCGTGGCCAGGTTGTCCATCAGGGCCGCTTCGCGCGCTTTCCGCTGCGCGAAGCGCACATTCATGATGGCGACGCCCGCCAGGATGCCAATGATCGTGACGACGATGATGAGCTCGATGAGCGTGAAGCCCTTCTGGCCGGAACGGCCCGCGCGGGTCTTTTTCAGTTGCGTGTTGATCATGGAGCTCACCATTCGTTGTAGTGCGTCTTGCCGTCGAGCGCGAGGGCGGTCGAGGTCGAGTGAATCTCGTACAGATGTTCCGTACTGCACGAGCCGCCCGGCTTGCAGGTATCGCTGAACGCGGAGTCGGGATCATCGGTCGACGACAGCACGCGCCACTCGCTGCGTCCGGTCATCGGATCGACGAGATCGCGCTCGCGGATCAGGCGCACGGTCTTGCCGTCCGACATCGTCACGCCCTTGAGCAGCTCATCGAAATCCTTCGGATACCCTTCGGAGCCGAGCGCCTGCATCTGCGCGGGACGGACGAGCGGCGCTTGTTGGCCCGGCTGCGGCGGTTGATTCGCGGTCGTCATCAGCTCGTGATAACGATCGATCGCGTCGGTGATCTTGCGCAGGCGATCGCGGAGCTCGATCTCTTTCTGACGGCGCAGCCCGAAGCGTGCCACCGGCAACGCGACCGCAGCCAGGATGCCGATGATCGCCACGACGGTGATGAGCTCCGCGACCGTGAAGCCGCGCATCCAACGATGAACGATGAACGATGAACGATGAACGGCATCGCCAGCCGCACTCGTCCTCGTTCGTCGATCAAGGTTCGTTAGCATCACTGAACTCGCGCCCTCCCGCCGGCGACGGCGGCGACGATGCTCTGTCCTCCGGCGGTGTGCAGATCGGGGTTGTCCATGACCAGGAACGTATCGCCCGGCAGTCCGCCATGCACGCGGATCGCGAGCACCTGACCGCCGCCGGTAAAGCGCAACGGCTTGCCGTCGCCCTGCGTGACCGTGATGGTTCCCGCATCGCGATTGACGCTCACGATCGGCGGCGCATTGAGATCCATCACGATCGCGGCGCCGATGTTCACGTCGGTCACCGACATCGCGCGCGGATTGAAACGGAACACGAGCTGCGACGTCGTGAGGCCGTCGAGATCCATTCCGATCACTTCCCATACCTTCGATTCGCCCGGCTTCAGTGCGAGCGTTGAAGGCTGCGGTGCAATGCGCGGTGCGAGTCGCAACGCGGCGGTGTCAGGATCGACGGTGGCCAGCATCGTGGCCGATGCAGCGTTCGGCGCAGCCGCTTCGGACTGGAGGCGCGACGCGGATTCCGAAGAGGACGGCGGATTCGCCACGTCAGGCGTGTTGTTCTGCGGCGGACGGCGGAAGGGATCGCTCGGCGGCGTGCCCTGCGTCGGCGGCGGCTGCTCCGGTGCCATCGGCGGCACATCCGTCCCCTCGGGGATGATGTAGTTGCCCGGCTCACCATCGCTGGAGAGTTGCAGGTTGGCCGGATTGAGCGTGCTGGGCGGCGCGACGAACGGATCGGCGCTGCCGTTCTGCGACTCGATGCGCGGCGACACGCCGCGGAACGTCATGTTGTTGCCGGTGCCGACCCACATCGGCGCGAGGTCTTCGTCGGTGATGTCCGGGATGCGGATGATGTGCGGCGTCATCGTCAGCACGAGGTCCGTGCGTGTCTGCTCGCTGTGCTCGTCGGTGAAGAGACGGCCGATGAGCGGAATGTCGCCGAGGAGCGGGGTCTTGGTGGCGCTGCGGATCTTGTTGGTCTGGATGAGGCCGGCCAGGAAGTTCGTCTCGCCGTCCTTGAGACGGATCGTCGAAGTGATCGTGCGTGTCGCGAACGTGGGCTGGTTCTGTCCCGCGAACTCCACCGACGCGCCCTGGTTCGAGACCTCGACGGTGAGCTTCAGCGTGACCTCGCGATTGTGATGGACGCGCGGCTCCATCTCCACCTTGATGCCGACGTCCTGATACTGGAACGAGGTGTACGGAACGGTGAGGTTCGCGTTCGTGCCGGTCTGCGTGCCGGGGTTGTAGCCGGAGATCGTGGTGACGGGAACCGGGATGCGCTGACCGATGTGCAGCGTCGCTTTCTCCCCTTCGGAGATGCGCAGCTCGGGATTCGCGAGCAGCTCGCTGTTGCCGTACGTCTTGAGCAGCGAATACGTGGCGGTCGGAATGGCGAAGGTCACGTTCGAGCGCAGATCATTGAGGCTGCCGACTGCCTGCGCGATCTGGTTCAGCGTGCCGCGGTTGAAGCCCGCGTTGTTGAGATTCGGCTGTGCGGTCGCCGACGACTCGAGGCCCTGCGTGCCGGGGAAGCCGGAGATGGCCAGGCCGAGGTCGCGGATGCGGTTGAGGTCGAGCTGGACGAGCTCCACCTGCACGACCACCTCCGCTTTGGCCTTGTCGTTCGCCTGAATAATCTTTTCGGCGATGCGCACCTTGTCGGCGGTGTCGCGGATCGTGATGGCGTTGAGCGCCTTGAGCGGGAACACGTTGCGCGCTTCGATCATCGTGCGCACCACGTTGGTGACCTGCTCGGCGTCGCCGTTCGAGAGATAGAACGTGCGGATGACCAGATCTTCGTAATCGCGGCGCGCCTGCGGATTGTCGGGTACCACGATGATGGTCTTCTCGTCGAGGACCTTGTAGAAGTGATTCGCGGCCTGCATGACGCGCTCGAGCGCGGCCTGGGCGGTGACGTCGCGGAGCTCGATGGTGATGCGGTCGTCCTTCACGGCCTGATCGAACAGGACGTTGATGCCGAACGCGTTGCCGAGCGCTTTATAGATGTCCTTGACCGGTGTGTCGCGCGAGAACGTCAGCGAGATCGGATCGTTCGACGCGGGATTGAGCTGCGGCGGCTGCGCCTTGGTGATCGCGGACTGCGCGCGCTTCTTGATGTCGTCGATGGAGACGCGCTCGGAGGCGGCGCGATTGATGGTGTTGATCAGCTCCACGGCCTTCACCAGCTCCACGGCCGCGAACTGGTTGGTGGAGTCGAGCTTCACGGTGAGCTGGAACTCGTTGGCGGCCATCTGCGCGAGCCGGAGCTGTTCGTTGCCGGTGGAACGATCGGCGGCGGCGCGGTAGGACTTGCCCTTTTCGAAATGCAGGCGCGAGGCTTCGCGGCGTGCGCGGTCCAGGCCGATCT